>Ga0233431_1000040_pt1 | contig 301849 bp, 379 predicted proteins | sample SI_118_April2016_FD_179867 | JGI IMG/M metagenome (GOLD analysis project Ga0233431, IMG submission 179867) | Seawater microbial communities from Saanich Inlet, British Columbia, Canada - SI_118_April2016_200_MG | ecosystem: Environmental > Aquatic > Marine > Inlet | place: Canada: British... | reverse complement strand
GGACTTTTTTAGGAATATCTACCATCTTTTCATAAATGAAAAGATTTTTTTATTTAAATAATTACCTATTTTAAAAAAAAGAAAAAAGTAGTAGGCAAGCACTAAACTCCTAAAACACCACAATATTTGTGCTCTTAATTGTCTTAATATATTAAATGATATAAATAATTTATGCTTTTAATGAAAGATTATTAATTTTACCAAGAATTTAATGATTGACCTATTTGTTCATTAGATTGTCTTGTTGAATCTGCTTTTTGCCTTTCTCTAATTTTTTGACGTTCTCTATTTTCTATTCTTAGGATTTTCTCTCTTTGAGATCTGGCGGATATTAATTCAGTTTCTTCAAAAAAGTCTGAATGGGACAATATAAAATTTGCAAGATCCATCTGTTCTTGAATTTGGCAGAAGTTAAATGTAAATACTATTTTTTTAGCTATTGTTATACAATAACTAAAGACTATAGGATCAGTTGTTCCACTATTCTCTTTAATGTAATATTTTAAAAAATTAATAGGCCCTGTGCCGGCTGCAAGGTGAAATCTATATATTGCTAAACAGGCAAATAATTTGAAAGTTGGGTTATCTGATCTTATAAGACTAAATGCAGCATTAAAAAACATTTTTCCGAGTCTGTTTTGCCGATCATTAGATGGGGCGATATCATTAAGCATACACCACACCATTGTCAAGTAATTCATTTGTTCAACGCTATCTCCTTCATCTGGTTGTCTTTCATATCTATATCCTGATTGACTGAGGCCATAAAGTGTAGAAGCGATATTTTGTGTATTTACATGGATATTTATTCCTCTAGCTTTTAGGGCTAATATTACTTTTGCATAATTATAATAAATTGATTTTTCCGCATAAAGGCGAACCCCCCTTCTACGTTGATTGAGTGGTACTGTCTCTCCTTCACGGATTAGATTAGAATAGTGGACTACTAGATCATTTAATTGTTCATTAGACAAATCATCAGCATAACTAATATCGAAATAACGATCCAAAAATTGCCCATTAATCATTCTCTTTACTTGTTCTCTTTGTTCTGGAGTTAAATTTAAATTTGAAACTTGTTCAGTTCCTATAGTATCAGCAGTTTGTGCAACTGCAGGATTTGCCATTAAGAATGAAAATGCAGAAGCTGCAATTAATATTGAAGCTGCAATTCTTCCTAAAGTACCACCAAGTCTTTTAGATGATAATTGTCTAAGTACTTCTGGATCTTTAATTATTCCAGATTTTGCAGCTAATTGTTGAGCTTCATTGTCTAATGAAGTCGCGACTGAACCTAAACCTTTAGTAAAATCTGCATCAGCACTTCTTTGCTGATTAACTGCGATAATAAACTCATTAACTGTATTTCTTACAACCTTATCTTTTGCTTTTGGTCTTGAAGAAACTCCAATTAAAGAATCCATTGCATTTCTTTGAGATTTATGGGCCATTCTCAATTTTCTTTTTATTGAACTCATTGAAGAAATTAAAACATCCCAATGATTTTGAGTATGTGGAGGTAAAACATGATTTTGTTCTTCAGATTCTAGTAAAGAATCTATCTGTTTTTTATGACGTTCTAGGTCTGAATCGATCTTAGAAAAGAAAGTTTCTTCATCATCTAATGCTAACTGCATATCTTGTAAATTAAATTCTGCTAACTTTAATTTCAATTCTTCTAAAGAATTAATTCCTTGTAAACTATTTACTAGCGCTTTTCTTTGTTCAAATGCAACTAATGCTAAATTAAAATTACCTGCTGTAACTAAAGTTAAATCGTCCCAAATTGCTTGTTGGACTTTTTTAGGAATATCTACCATCTTTTCATAAATGAAAAGATTTTTTTATTTAAATAATTACCTATTTTAAAAAAAAGAAAAAAGTAGTAGGCAAGCACTAACCTATAATAAAGCCGAATAGCACCTTAACCTTGGTACTTCTAATGCCCTAAAGTTTAAATATCTTATTAATGTTTGTATTAAACATGAGATACAAAATAGATTTGGGGAACTACTTTTTAATATCTGTATTAACCATGGGACTTACAATTTTATTTATACAGTTATATGAATCAGAAAATTTTACTGCTATATTGACTTTAATCTCTTTTCCTTTAATTTTTAGTGCCCTTTCAAATATAAAAGAATCTAAAAAACAAATATCTCTTTTTGTTTTTTCCTCTGTTTTGATGATTATTAGTTTTATACTCCTTTATCTTGGTCCAAAAATATTTTTAATTTATTTTGGCATCGATAATTCTCACATTGGTTATTTATATTCATTGTTTGTAGTAGGAGCTTTCTTTTTTTCTTCAGGTATTCTCCAAATTGGAGACTTTCATTCTGAAGAGATGAAACAATCCCTTAAAGAGGTTTTATTTAAATGAAACTCCAACAAATGAATAAAAAACAGTATTTTGTAACATTACCTAATCAAATAGTGAGAGCTAAGGGATGGCAAAAAGGAGACTTCATAAAATTAGAAATTAATAAAAACGGAGATTTGATTTTAATCAAGAAAAATATATAAACTAAAACTAAAAATTTTAAATATGAAAAAAAAGAAATTATTCAATGTTGTAGAACTTTTTGCAGGTACGGGCGGGTTAGCACTAGGGCTACATAAAGCAGGACTAAATACCACTCACTTAATTGAAATGGATAAAGCCTGTTGTAATACCCTTAAAAAAAATATGCCTCATTGGAATGTACTTTGTGAAGATATTACAAAATTTAATTTTAAAGGAATTGATGCAGATGTTGTAACTGGAGGTTTCCCTTGTCAAGCATTTAGCTATGCTGGTAAAAAATTAGGTTTTGAAGATACTAGGGGGACTTTGTTTTTTGAGTTTGTTAGAGCATTAAAAGATATACAACCAAAAATTTTCATAGCAGAAAATGTTGCTGGATTAGTTTCCCATGATAAGGGAAGAACATTAAAAACCATGCTCAAAATACTCAAAAAAGATTTAGACCATTATAATATACAGTATAAAGTTCTTAATGCGGCTGATTATTCAGTTCCTCAAAAAAGAAAAAGAATAATAATAGTCGGAACAAAAGATGGAATTAGTTTTAATTTCCCTAAAGCACATAAAAAAATAATAAACATTAGAGATGCTCTGAAAAATGTTCCACTTTCTGAAGGGACTAAATATTCTGAAAAAAGAAAAAAAGTTATGGAATTAATTCCTCCTGGTGGTTGTTGGATTAATTTACCTGAAGATATCAAAAAAGAGTATATGGGTAAAAGTTATTATAGCGGTGGTGGAAAAAGGGGAATGGCAAGAAGAATGTCATGGGACGAACCTTCTTTAACATTAACAACATCACCTTCACAAAAACAAACAGAAAGATGTCACCCTGATAAAACAAGACCTTTCACAATTAGGGAATATGCAAGAATTCAAACATTTCCAGATTCTTGGATATTTTCAGGAAGCATGTCTTCCCAGTACAAACAGATAGGTAATGCAGTACCTGTTAAATTGGGTGAAGAAATTGGAAAAATGATTATTCAAGCACTTAATAATTCTGACTAAATGCTAATTTAAAAAACTCTTTTAATTTATATTCATCTTCTTTGTCTAAATCATACTTTGATTTAGTTAAATCTTTTATAACCTCAGCAAGTACATTCCATACTTTTTCTAAGGCATTAGGGTCACCCGTAACTAATTCATAAACTTTAGTTCCCCATATCTTTCTAATATTTTCATTGTTTTCTCTTCCACTTTTTTCCCAAATAGTATCTCCAGAATCTCCTTTTTTACTAACAATATACCCCCAATAAGCTTTTGCTTTTGGATTTTTTTTGATTGCTTCTTCTAATTTATCCCTACATTTATCTGTTGCATCAGAATTCATTGTATTAAACTTATTTTTTAACTCAATAAAAATTAAATCATCTTCTTTTTTTAAATCAACTTTTGTTTCATCTCCCACCCCTAAATCCAACCAGCCTTTAACTTTTCCAAGAAATTTTTGATGAAATTCTCCAATCCTATTATTAATCGTTTTATCCTGTTGTCTTAATTGTTCTGTTTTTATCCAATTTTTAACCGGTAACTCACTTTTAGTTACATCAAATACTAGTTTAAATGGGTCAATTGTATTCCTATGTAAACTTTCCATATCTATTTCTTCTGAATCTTTAGGATATGATTCACATACCCATTTAACACATTCTAGAAAATCTTCATCTGAAACAAAGTCAACATATTTATTATTCATGAAATAGATATATCACTAACATTTATAGGCTTTTTGAGTAAATATTTAAATAAAACTATCCCATATAAGATTATGAAGACGTTATCATTAAAACAACCTTTTGCAGAACTAATTTTACAAGGTAAGAAAACAATTGAATTAAGAAGATGGAATACTAAATTTCGTGGAGAGTTTTTTATTCATGCTTCTAAAATGCCAGATAAAGAAGCTATGGAAAGATTCGGATTTAAAGATTTACCCTTAGGGTGTATTATTGGAAAAGCTACACTAGTTGATGTAAAAAAATACAATACAGAAGAACAACATAAAAAAGACAAGAATCTACATTTAGCATCAACTTTCTGGGGAAATTATGGTTTTGTTCTTGAAAGTGTTAAAAAGATGAAAGAAATACCTTGTAACGGTAAATTAGGATTTTGGGAATTTAATGATTAATGACTTCAAGTCACTCAGGGATTTCTTAATATCTTCTAAATTATAGCTATTCCTTAATTTCTGCCTACATAACAAAGAAAGTGAGATTCCCTGTTCTTTAGCTTCTTTTTTTAATTGATTTAATAGATTAGTATCAATATAGATATGAAGCTGAGAATTTTTATTTTTTGATTCTTGATTAATCAAAGAATTTACTTTTTTTAGTTTTGTTAGAACTTCTTCACTAACATCTTTTTTTACACTATTCATCTTTCTTACTTGGTTGAACAGATTTTATCTCTAAACTTTTTTTAACATGAATCCTATAATGGTCTTTCTTATGAAGTAAAATTAAATTAAAATATTGATTATTGTCTTTATCACCATCGATATGATGGATTACAAAGTCCTTAGGTATTTTATCAAATTTGTATTTTTTCTCACCTATTCTAGAATGAATTGTTTTCTTTCCTCCATCTTCAGTTTCATAGGCTTGGTAACCCCATTTCTTGGTTTTTTTCATATTACATTCCTTTTCTATTTTTTTATGTGATTACCATCCAAAGTGTTCATTATCATGTTCTTCTTTTGACATTTGTTCAAGATTGCCTATATCATTATTTAATTTCTTTCCATCAATATGATGAACCTGGTTTCCTGGTTTAATATTGCCTTTATATTTTTGATACAACCAAATATGTAAAAATTCCCCTTCCTGACCTGGATACTTAAGACTCTTTACGAATTTTAAATATCCATTTTCTAGTTTAAATTTATGACCATATTTCTTTTCATTAACTCTTATATTTTTTTGATTTTCTCTCCTAAGTTTTTTCTTCATGGAAACAACTTCTTGAATTTCTCTCCTAATTTTTTTATTCATAGAATTAACTTTTTGAATTTGTTTCTTCTTGGTTTTGAGTTCTTCTTGGTTATATTTTTTTAGAGTTGCAAGTCTTTTTTTAAATTCTTGTATTTCTTTTTCTTTAATTTCAATCTTTTTTTCTTCTGCATATATTCCCGCTAAAATGGTTTTTCTTTTTTCTTCTTCAAATTGTTTTTTCTTATTGAAAAATAAATAAACTAGTAGAATAGCAATTAATAATATAACAGAAATACCTGTAACAAGAAATTTTATTATTTTAGCACGTATTCCATCATCTATTTCTTTTTGTTTTGCCAAAACTTTTTCTTCTTCTTTTCTCTCATTTTCAATTTGGGTTGGAGATTTACTACATAGTCCAGTTTCTGGGGAAATATAATTTGTAACACATTCTTGAGCTAAATTACATGTAGGTTTTCCATCTGCTTGAATTACTTCTTTTTTTACACATGAGTTACTGTTACATTGAACTTCGTTAGTATTACATTTACAATCGTTATTGAAACATTCTTCTGAATCGGAACAAAATCCTTCAATACAAAATTCACCACCACATTCTAATGGATTTGAACATTTCTCCCCATCATTTATACAATCAACACCTAAACATTTTTTACAAGTGATATTACCTTCTAGTACTTTTTCAAGTTTCTTTATCAAACCTGCAGGAGCAACAATCTCCATTTTTAATTTATCAAGATTTTTACTATTATCATAATAACTTTCTAAAACACTAAACGATTCTGGTTCAATTGTTCCTAAAACACCTTCATTAGAACTTAACCACTTAGAGGTTAATCTGTAGGTTATAGATACATTTATTAAAAAATCAAACGGATTATAAACTTTATAGAAAGCAGTATCGCTACTATATGTAGCTTCGTCTATTTGTACATCACCTTCTAATAATCTATCATCAAGATACCATCTTTCTTTTTCAACTTCATAACTAACAACATCAGTGTATTGACATGTTAAATCTTCGGAAAAGACAAAGGGTACTATTAATAAAAAAATTAAGAATAAATACATTTTAAAACGCATAAAAAATAAATATTTTAGATATATAAAAACCTTCTTAAATTCTAAAACGGTCAATAACCTATGGTTAATAATACAGAATGTCCCAAATGTGGAAATGTAAAAAAAAGCTGGTTTAACTTCTGTTGGGACTGTTCTGAAAAAGACAAAAAGAAGCCCAAGTGTGAGGTTTGTGGAACTGATGTCCAGGAAGGGCATAATCTATGTCTTGAGCATTGGAAAGCAAGAGAAGCCGAGAAAAAGAAGTTAAATCAAATAGAATATGTTGAAAAGAAAAAGAAAGAAGAATTTCGTGAGAAATATAAAGGAAGATATCACTTTGACCAAATTCCATTTAAATCAAAATCCGAAGTAATCATATATTTATTCCTTAAACAAAATGGTCTTCGACCATTATATGAAGAAGAAATGAATTTTAATGGACATTGCTATCATCCAGACTTTATTGTTCACGACGAAAATGGAAATACTGTAATCATTGAACATTTTGGGCTAAATGAGGAGAATTACATTAAGGGAATGAAGCAAAAGATTACAGAATATACCAAACTATGCAAGGATATAGAAAATTTCTATTTTATTTCAACAACAGAGGGTGACTTAAACAACCTAAAAGATAAATTGGGCAAAAAACTTAATTGCACCCCACTAAAGAAACCTATTTGGAAATAATTCAATTCCAAATACCAACCATTGTTTTTTATTCATAGTAGTTTATGATAATTTAGAAGTTTAAATACTTTATTTTTAGTCTATTTTATAAATTTCAAAATTATAACAAATGATGTGGGAAATGAATTGAAAGGTATAGGTGGATGGTTAATTATCTTTTTAATTGGTTTAATAATATCTCCAATTTATGGAATATATTTATCATCAAATCCAGAATCTTTTACAAATACAGGTTTTATTATTCAACTTGTAATAGGTATTTACGGATTTTATGTTATTTCACTACTTATTTCTAAGGATAAAAATGCTATAAAAATTACTAAAGAATACTTAATTTTTAGTTTGGTTATAAATAGTCTAATCTCTTTTTCACTTTTCTTATTTTTAGAATATTCTGAGTTTATTGGAAGTTTATTAAACGCTGTTGTTTATTTTGCTATTTGGTTTTCCTATTTTGAGACATCAAAGAGAGTTAAGAATACATATGATACTCAACAAAAAATTAATTGGAAGTTTTTATTGATAGCTTCTTTAGCTATCTTTGCTTTATTTTATGTTGGAATATCCATGGAGGTAGAAAATGATTATGAAGAATCTATTAATCTAAATAATTTAGATTTAGAAAGTAATCCCACCTATTTACAAACTTATAAAAAAACAGAATGGTTTAATTCAAATTACGCAATTTATTACCCTTTAGACAAACCAACAACTATACCTACTCCTGTAAATTATCAATTAGATAGTGATTATAATTTTACTTACTATTTTGTAAACAATGAAGAAGATTTTAATAATTTTATAAATGGAAAAGATTTTGATTATTATAGTACTTGTTGGGGGGAAGGCAGTGGTTATTATAGAAGTAATTGTAATGTAACCTCTGGTGGATTAATAATTTATAACACACAAGATTTTGATATTAAAATAAATATTGAATTTTTTTAACGTATTTTTATCATATAAATGTACAGGCGGATGGTTAATTATCTTTTTCCGTAGTAGCCAAAACGGTTTACAGCTCCTTGTAAGGTTTTCCTAGTTTGTTTTCTACTTTCTTCATCATCATGGTAATCCCCTCTTGCTTTTTGTCTTCCCATTTCAGAATGATAAGCTCTTCTTCTAATCCCTCTCGCTTCATTTCTTTCATCTTTCTTTCTTCTCTGCTCTTCCAAAAAACTTTTAGAAGTAATATAAACTCCTATGAATATTCCAATTATTATAAAAATAAAACTCCCTTCAATGCCGTTCAACCAATAACCAAAAAAACCAAAAAATAATGCAATTAAAATAACAATAAACATACGTGATTTTTCCATAATTATTTAACTATTTTAATGTATAAAAAACTTATCAATCTTTGAGGTGTTAACTTAACATCACTTAACTAAATAAAAAAATTATTTGAATTTATTATTCAACCAATTGAGACCTTTTCTTAATTCTTGAAATTCTTCAACAGTTAGATGAATATGACCTACAGTTCCAAAATTAATAGTCACTTGAAAATTATTTATGGCTTCAATACATATTGCATTCAATGGACAATCTTTAGTATAAGTTTTTATTCCTTTTTGTGATAAAGATATTTCAAAGAATTTATCTTTTAATTCTGAAACAGTAAAAAGAAAATCTGGTAAAGCCATTATTTCTGTACTATCAGAATTTTTACATTTTTTCTTAATATAGTTTTTCTTTAAAATCTTCATCTTTAATCATTTTCAATAACTAACTTATTATCCTTAACTTCAGATTCTAAATCTTGAGTCAGATACACTTCTTTAATCAAATCAATTATATAGTTTGCCTATTTTTAATATATAAAAACCTTCTTAAATTTCTAAATTATAGTAAAATAAATGAAAAAATGTGTTGTTTGTGCTCGTCCATTGAAAACAGGTCGTAAATATTGTTATGTATGTAGAAGTCAACAAAATGCAAGAAGTAAATATACTAAGAAGGAAAGCTTTCAAAAAGAGTTCTTAAGACATGTTATAATTAGTTTACCTGCTATATTTGGTATAATACTAATACAAAATAAATCAATAAGACCTGGTGTATTCTTTTTAGTATTTGGACTTGCTATTATAATATTATACTTAGTTCATGCTTACAAAGAGGGTAAAAAGAGAAGAATAACCAATAAAACCAAAAAATAATGCAATTAAAATAACAATAAACATACGTGATTTTTCCATAATTATTTAACTATTTTACTTAAACTTTTAATTTTTTTTAGATAAACACTTTTATTTTTAGTCCAGTCATCTTGGATAACCCAATTACCAATTAAACAGAAAATGCTTAAGATAATTAAAATTAAGAGTCCATATTCAGCAAATTTACCAGCCATGACACCGAGATAAATAGGAACTGTTGATTGTCCCTTTTCTTTTCTATCCTCAATTAATTTCATATAAGGAGTAGCATCATAAGTATCTAATGCTCTTGATGAATAACTAATATTTAGATTATTGTAATCTGTTACTATTAATGTTTCAGAAGAAGGTTTAGTTGTATTATAAATACTAAAAAAGTTGAAGAGACTCAATAAAATAAGTATCAGGACTAATGCTCCAATAATTGGAAATTTTAAAATATTAATTCGAGGTTTAACTTTTTTTTGATTGTAACAAACAAAATAATTAAAAGAAATTTCTTTATTTTTTTTATTAAAAATAAAATTTTCTGGATTAAATAAAACCATAAACTAACTAGGCTAAGGAGTTATTTAACATTTTCTATTTATTCTCTTTAGAAGAATTATTTTTTTCTAAATTTTCCAAACATATCCATCCAAGGGTCCCAAATATATTTATAACCAGTTAATCTAGATAACAGTATTGAACCTAATATAATTAACCAAACTACAGCAATCAAAACATAGTCAGGCCACTCACTAATTGTAAGCCATAAACCAAACCCAAATAAGATAATTAAACCTATAATTGAAAAAACAGTATCCGCACTTTTAAAATTAGGTTCATTATAATAATACTTTTCTTCTTTTACCAAGATGCATTTAATTAAGCAATTAGTTAATATAAATTTATCTATAAATAATTTATTTTTTCACCCCTTAGTATATCTAATTTCCTCCTTCCTATTTCCTCCCTTAGTATATTATATTGTCCTGTGTCTCATAAGCCTTCAAAACACTTCTTAGCATCATGTAAGAACTCAAAAGTCCAGGCTATCTTGCCAAAGTCTTCATTACTTGGAAGAACTTCTCTTTCTTCAAGTAAAACTTCTTTATGTTTCTTATCTGATAACTTAAATTTGATTATACGCTCCTTTAACGTTTTCACATAAAATACTTCATAGGCAAAAACTATACCTCCAACCTTTTGAGCATATATGCACTTATTGCCTTCACGTTTTACGAGATAATAACTAAACCCATTCTTCTTTTCAATTTTTCCTAAGGTTTTCATTTCTTCAGAAACTCCAGAATGCAATTTTCTTCAGAAAACACAAAACTACAAACTACAGGGACTACAAAAATAGTAATAAAGTGTAGTCTATGTAGTCTAGGTAGTTTTATAGTTTTCATTTTAACTCTCCTTCTGTAGTCTGTGTAGTCTGCGTAGTTTTTATAAAATTCATAATTCTCTTTTTATCTAAAATAATAAATGATTCTGTAGACACATCATAATCCAGCCCAACATCATGCAAAGACCTTTTAGTTAAATTAGAATTACTTTTAATTTTTCTTTGAATTTCATAAAAACTCCTGTACGTATCATTGATTGGAATATTTTCTTTTTCCTTTATCTTTTCATAACATCCTGCACTTAAACTTAGAGGATATATAATTGTTGCAGTATCTTCTGCATATCCTTGTCCAGATAAATATTCAATGAATGTTAATACAGCTAATTTAAGATATTTAGGTTTTAATCCATTTATCTTTGCCTGTTCTATTTGATCAAAAACACCTCCATCACTTAAAGAAATAATCTGTTTAACTGAATCAAGGTTAATATTTTGTAATCTTTGTAGATGATTGTCAGCAGATTCTAATAAGTCAGGTACATCATAATTTTTGTTTTTAATATAATGTGCTAGTCCTACTTCTAACCATGCTAATTTTAAAGCTTGACCACGAGTATGTCTATAACTATACTTTCTCGCTTTAATACAATCTTGTACTGTTTGGTCTGTAACACTCTTAGTAAGTTTTTCTATAATTTGCCCATAATCAGAATCAAATTCTCGATTTAACCATGTGATAATCCTATCATCAAAGAATAATTTAGTAAATGCTTTTTTATATCCTTTACTTATAGTTTGAAAAATTGCAATTATATAATTAAATTCTTCTTGTGTTGCCCCATCACCACCCCATTTTTCCATTTCTAAATCATAACACAAAGTAGCTATCCTTCTATTAAATGCAAAAACATTAAGAGCTAATTTTCTTAGTAATTCTGAAAATCTAAACATTGCTAAATATTTTTTTTGTAATTCATCTTCTAAATTATAACTTTTTTCTTCTTTACCATTTTTTATGTTACCCAAAAGCCTAAGTGCTGAAAATCCCTCTGTAATTATGCCTGTACCTTTTCCCCTATCACATGAGCCCTGTTCCATGTAGTTTGGTAATTTCTCCAAAACATTATCTTCAATAGTCTGAATTTCTTCCACACCTACAACTTCTGTTGATTTATGCAATCTACCTTCAAACTTTATTTTACCATCTGAAGAACCCAAAAGATTAGGTGCTGTTGCTTCTAACACAGTTGGTTTTCCTGTTATTGTCTCTGTTTGATTTGTTTTGGCTTCGCCACCCTCAGTTATAACAATTTCATGGTCTGCATATTTCATATAACTATTTGGTTGAATCAAATCAGGGTCTACTTCAGGGATATGGGAGGCTGAAAGATATGTTAATTTATCACTAACAGTTTTAGATTTATATTTTAAACATTTTTCAGCTAGTTCTAAAAAGTTATCAATATTCTCTAAATGTTTTTTATCTAATGGACTTAGAAGCTTAAAGAATAAAGATTTTCTTTTTAAAATATCTTCAATGATTTCTATTTTATCTCTAGGTTCTCTGTCCTTCCCTTCACCTTTACTTGTTTTAATGTAAAGTCTCTTACACAAGTCACGCCTTAGAAAATTATCTTCTAAATCTTCAAGATATGATGCTAATTCATCACGTCTAACATAGGTTAGATATATTCTTTGATTATCTCCAGAACTTATTTTTTGTTTTGTTATGATATAATTAGGTGTATTTCCTGCCCCTCTAGTCGCTTCATAAATTGAAAAATCAGTCTTGTGATAAACTGATTTTCCTTTCTCAATCTCTATAACATGTTCATAAATTTTACATTTCTGTCCAAGAAATAATTTTGAAGATATATTAAATGCATTTTTTGGAATACCTAAAAATTCAGTACCTTCAATTTTCTGTTTTTGTTGTTTCTGAAATGCTTCTTGTGTTTCATTTTCAGGTTGTTTATTTAAAAGGTGGGCTTGAACCGATTTTAAACGTTTTGGATCTTTAGTGTTCAAAGAATTGGTCATTTCCAATCACCGCTTACGACTTGAATATTACTAATGTTATTAAAATTAATAATAAGTTCATTTCCAAATTTGTCTTTAAATTTCATAAAAGAACCTCCCAATAAGAGTATTCTCCCATGATAATAAAACCGATTCCTAAGAGTTAATCTGATTCTTTGTCCAATCAAATTTTTAAAAAATTCAATATCGGTATTTTCAAAACTTTCTTTTCCTGCATATTTCATTCTGTCCTCCTTAGATATTTTTTTCAAGAACCTCTCTAATTTTTTTATAATCTTCAATAATTCGACGCAAGCTCTCACTTGGTTTATAATCTAATTTCGAACATAATTCAGAAATTATTCTTTGATGTTCCTCATATAAATAAAATTTAGTTGGTCTTCCGTTGGGTGATGGAATCTTTTCTTCCATTTAATGCCTCCTTAAAATTATTCAATATATCTTCTGCAGTTAGGATTTTATTTTTCATTTATTTTTCTCCAAGAAATTTGTTATTGCACGTCTAATTAATTTAGCACGATTAGAATCTCTTATTGCGACAATTTTATCTAATCTCTTAATTTGTTCATTTTCCAAATTGATGTTTATTTTTTTTAACATTTTTCCACCTATATACCTTCCCGGGTATAATGGTATATAAATGTTCTTGTTAATTAAAATATATTTTACAGGGGCTACTTTATACCAAAGTAGGTATAAAGATGTAGGTAAGCAAACTTTAAATATTAAAGGGTATAAAGGTATAAACATGGATAATAAACTTACAGGATTAGCAGTAGGGGTTAAAGCATTTGCTGAAATCTCCCAAGTAGCAAAATCATTAGATAATCTAAATAGAAGATTAATTCTTTTTTTATGTAGCCAAGAAGCTCACAATATACTATCTTTGAAAAGAAAAATAGGTATCGGTTACAAGAGTGTTTATGAGCATGTAAAAAATTTACAGAAAAGTGGACTAGTAGAAACCTCTGAAAAAATAAATGCTAACGGAAAGAATATATTTGTTAAAACAAAGATAGACAAGAATATAGACAAAATATTAAAAATAAATGAAGAAATTTTACAAAAAGATAATTTACTTAATGAAATTAAAGACCCAAAAAGAAAGACCTTAATAAAAAAAGAACTTGAAAAATAACTCATTTTACCATATCAATTAATTCTTTTCTTTTTTCATCTGGTATTTGAATATTCAAGACAATATATTGTAAAATTTTATTAATTTTATTAAAATTTTCTTGTTCTTTATTTTCAGATTCCCCTATAGCTTTGTAAGTTAAAGGTTGCCAACATTTCTCACAATAATCAGATATTACAGAATTTAAAAAATTACATTTAGGACATTTATGGTTCTCTGTTTTATCTATGTCTTTTATGCTCTTTGTTTTATCTTCTAAAACACCTTTACTTCTCAATAAGGCATTATTAACAGAATCTTCGTTATGATGTAGGTAAACAGAAGGCATATTAGAAGTTTTACTCCAACCAAAATAAACTCTTAACTGCATTTCATTTAATACATCACTTAACACAGTGGCTCTTAAATGTCTAAGATTATGTGGAAACAGTTTTTTGTTATCTACATTACACCTTTTACCATTTTTAACAATAATTCTTTTTATACCAGTATTAGTCATAGCTTGATTTTGATGTGTAAAAATATTAATCCATAATGGAGTTTCTTCATTATTCTTGTCAGGGTGACTTTCTATCCATTTCCTTAAATCCGGAACACAATCAATAACTCTTACTGTTCTTGACACAGTTTTACCTTGAGGTATTTTTAATAATGCTCCATAAGAATCAAACTTAACATGTTTTAGTCTCATAGCTAAAAACTCACCACATCTTGCACCACTTTCGTATAATGTAAACAATATTGCTTTATCTCTAACATTATCAGAAACTTTAACCATGTTCATAATTTCTTCAACGGTTAAGAGATTAAACTCTCGTTCTCTTGGTTTCTGTTGTTTCAATCCTTCTGTTAATTCTGGCTTCTTCATAAATTCTTTAAAGAACGAATTAAAGGCTAGCTTGTAAGCATTAACTGTCTTGATACTTTTACCTTCCTTAGTTGATAAGTCTGCACAGAAACGCATTAAATCCTTATTAGTGAAGGTATTATAATCTTTTGAAGTCTTTATCGCTAATCTTTTAACTAAATCTAGATATAAATATCTTGTATGTATAGAGTTTGTTTTATTTATCATGAAAATATTAAAGTCTTTTAACAAATCATGATGTTTTTTATTTAATCTTTTATCTTCAAGAATACCATCTATTTTTCCAGTTAATCTTTTATTTATACTTTCCTCATAGGTTTGCATAATACCTCAACTCAATTTTTATTAAAAAGGTTTGAGGCCCTAACCTATTCGGCTTAATTATGAAATAGGCAAGCAATAAGCCATCTTTTGTAAGGTTTTACTCCCCTAAAAAGGTTCACAAACAACCTTTCTCAACATCAGACTAAGCATCTCGAAGACTTGCACTCGACTGGGTTCACTATTCCACCGCTCCCTTTTACCTATTCAGCTGGTTAACTAGTTTTTTTGCAAAAACCTTCGCAAGCCACATGTTTAACGGCAAAAGGACGTGTTGTTTCTTTGTGATTAACCTTCCATTTCTGGAACTCATAAAGCAATCTTTCTTGAGTGGATGGACTTTCCTCCCGAAGGAAAATTGAGTTGCTTACCTATAATATGACTATGAAAAAAGCATTTAAATTCCTTTTCTTTTTAATATATGCATGAAATCAAAGCAAACTTACAAAAACATCAATACTTTGGTAGAAAATGTAAAAATATATAATTCTAAAGCAAATATTTCTCTAATAAAAAAAGCATATGAATTTTCTAGTTCTGCCCATAGGGGTCAAAAAAGAGAAGATGGGAAACAGTATATAACCCACCCATTTGAAGTTGCTAAAATATTAGTGGATTTAAGATCAGATTCTTCAACACTTTGTGCAGCTATCCTCCATGATGTTTTAGAAGAAACAGATTTAACTTACAAAGATTTAAAAAAAGAATTTGGTAAAGAAATTGCTCAAATAGTTGAGGGGTTATCAAAAACAACGAAGGTAAAATTTGAATCAAAAGAACATTACATAGCTGAAAACCTAAGAAAAATTTTATTAGCCACTGCAAAAGATATTCGTATTATCTTAATAAAATTAGCAGATAGATTGCATAACATGCGTACACTTTCAGTCTTTAGGGATGAAAAAAGAAGAAGAATATCTCAAGAAACTTTAGATATTTATGCACCCATTGCAGATAAATTAGGTATTCAAAAAATAAAAGGGGAACTAGAAGATCTTTCTTTACGTTACTTAGAACCTTCTGTTTACAATATGCTGCGTAATAAAATTCAAGAAAAAAGAGAAATCAGAGAAAGAAGGGCAAAAAACATAATCAAATTAATAAAACAAAAATTAAAAGAAAAAGGAATAGAGTCAGAAATTCAAGGTAGGGCAAAATATTTTTATAGTATTTATAAAAAAATGAAACGAGATCATAAAACTTTTAATGAAATTTATGATTTAATGGCTATAAGAATACTTGTAAAAACAGTTCCAGAATGTTATGCTGCTATGGGTATGGTTCATGATTTATGGCATCCTATGCCTAAACGAGTAAAAGACTACATTGCAGTGCCAAAATCAAATGGTTATCAATCATTACATACTTCAGTAATCACAGAGAAAGGTAAAATCCTAGAAGTACAAATAAGAACTGAAGAAATGCACCTAAACGCAGAAGATGGAATAGCTGCTCATTGGTTCTATAAAGGAACTGAACGTGATAAACAATTTGATAAAAAAATTAGTTGGTTAAGACATTTGTTAGAATGGAAATCTTCAGACTCACCAGAAGAATTCATAGATAATTTCAAGATTGATCTATTCCAAGATGAAGTAGTAGTATTCACACCTCAAGGGGACCCAATTACACTCCCAGAAGGTTCTACTCCTGTCGACTTCGCGTATGAACTACATTCTTCATTAGGTGGTACTTGTTCTAAGGCCGAAGTTAACAATAGCATTGTACCTCTAGATTATAAATTAAAAAGCGGAGAAGTTGTTAATATCATTTCTTCTAAAAATTCAAAACCTTCAAGACAATGGTTGAAATTTGTAAGAACACCCAAATCAAAAAATCTTATTAGAAGGTCATTAGGCATTAAAACTTTCAAAAAGTCAAATTTAAACATATTAAAAGATTTAACAAAATATATTAAATCAGATTCAAAGTATCCTTTAATGATTGCAAAATGTTGTAATCCTCAACTAAAAAATCCAATTAAAGGTTTTTTAAAAAAGGACAAGAAAATTGCAGTACACTCTTCTTCTTGTGAAAATATTACCTCATTAAAAAAGGAAGTAAATGTCAAGTGGAATATAAAAGAAAAAGTTAGTTCTAACGTTACAATGGTTCTAAAAGATAAATTGGGTTTAATATCTGAAATTTTATCTACAATAAGTAAATACAATATTCCCATTATTTCAATAAATTCAAAACAAATCAAAGATCGTCAAAAAATTTCTTTTGAAATAAATACAATAGATAAAAAAATAATCCAGGAAATCTTAGAAGAAATAAAAATCATAACAGTATTAGTTAGTTATGAGATAAAATAATCATGTTCTTTTACTACATCAAAGTCTGCACTACCCATATTTGCTAAATCAAAATCTAAAGACCCTCTTGGAATATTAACATTATTACTAGCATCAAATAGTATAACTCCTAAAATGGCTTCTTTTCTTATTGATGGGTCTTTTTGTTCATATATTTCTCCTCCTCTTTCATGATATAATCTACCATTAAGAACTAATGCTCCAAAGTTTTCCCCTGGTTTTACTCCGTGCTCAAAAGTAGCATCAAAACAAGGATTACCTACACCCCTTGTATGAGGAATTGCCCAGATTATATCTCCATTACTATGGTCGTCTGGTTGTAGTTCTTTACCAAGTATGTCCCATTCACCATTAGAGTTATACCCTACGATAGTTTCTATATCTCCACTTTCTAAATCAATTCCATTTTCAACACAATTTCTTAAAATAGTTTGATAATCTTTAAAATCTATTAAAGGTCTTAATAAATAAAAATCAGGCATATTTTCAATTTCTTGAACTAATTCTCTAGTTCTTGCTTCAACAATATTAAGACTAACATGAAAATCTTCATCATTTTTGCCCCTATGCTCTCTCTTCAATGGTGCAGGAAAAACTTTACCTTCTTCAATTCTAACTCTTACCATAATTTAAAGTAATACAGAAAAACTATTAAAGCTACCGACTAGCGTCAGCCTGTCTTTCTAACTCTAATTTTTTTGCAATAGCTGCACTAGTTTGATCTTCATTATAAGCTTTTATTATTTCATCAGCTAAATACTCTTCCATTTTTTTCTTGTTTCCAAAACATTTTTGATATGCTCCCTGAGTCATATATCTTAATGTAAGATCAATTCTTCTTTGAGGTGCAACTTCTACTGCTTGAGGATATCTTGCTCCACCGTATTCAATAGTTGTAACTTCTTCTCTTGGAGCTGCTTTTTCAACAGCCTTAACAAAAACTTCTATTGGATTTTTTTTAACTTTTGCCTCAATTATATTAAAAGTTTTAAGAACAATATTATAAGTTTTAACACCCTTTCCACTACATCTTCCTGAAGTTACTTTATGTTTTTTACCTTTATGTCCTGGTGCCATTAATTTGTTTATTAATCTTTCAACAATATTAGTTTTACCTCTCCAGAACTTTACTTTTGTATTTTTCCCACCTGTTTTAGGTACATATTGAGGTTCTAAATTAACATGTCCACGCAGTCCCGGATCAACAATGCTAATTCCTGAAGTTTCCCACTTATTAAATAATTTAATCATCTTCTACCCTTCTCTACTTTTCCTCTAACTAAAGCATCCAAACTTTGATCATTAACTTTGATAACTTGCCATCTAATACTTGGAATATCTCCTTTAGCTCTTCCCATTTTTCCACCAATACAGTCAATTACAACTTCATCGTGTTCATTAATTAATTTAATAGCATTATATCCTGGTACAAAAGCTGTTATTTTTTTACCATTTTTAATTAGTTGTATCTTTACAACTTTTCTCATTGCAGAATTTGGCTGTTTAGCCTCTACTTGTGATTTCTCAAGTACAATAGCTTTAGCTTGTGGAGAACCACCCAGTGGATCAGACTTAGCTTTCAGATTTAAAGTTCTTCTCTTAAACCATTTATTCTGCCATCTAGATATCTTTCTTTTATTTTTTAGCTTTTTACCAGCCATTAATCCTTTTGATTTTTTACTCATTTTATTATGATTTCAAGTTTAAAATGTCTTTTAAACAAGTCCTTTAATATCTCTAATTTCTTGTGATTTCTTCCTATTAATAAGCCTTTTGTCTTTGTATCAGCTTGTATTACTACTTTATCATTTCCCACGTTCACGCTTTTTAAAGTTAATGGATATGTAATATTCTTCAAAAACTTTTCAGGATTTTTATTAAATTCAACTAACCTTATTTTTTTCTTTAACAAATTTTCTATTTTTTTTAAATTGAAGTTATTCTTACCTAATGCTTTTCTAAGATCTCCTTCCTCAATAATAAAAGTATTTTCATCTATATGCTCTACTACCTTAGCCCTAGTAATCTTCTCAAAGATATTAATTAATTGAATTTTTTCTAAATCTAATTTCATTCTATACCAAGAATCGAGATAGGAAATGGTTTCTTACAAATAACTCCAAGTTCCTCATTATTTTCTTTTAAATAAATTAACTCTGTCTTGTTTATTTTTGTATAATGTTCTAAATCTTCTCGTATATCCTCAGGACAATTGACTGAAACATATACTTTCTTGAGTTCACCTAGTTTTAATTTTTTTAAAGTTCTCTCAGTCCCATTCACAGATTTTTCATTTTCTAAATCTTTTTTTATATCACTCATTTTTACCCCTCATTTTAGCAATTAAGCTAGGTAATCCAGTTCCGATAGGTATTGGTTGATTTACCATAACATTCTCAATTACGGAAACTAATTTATCTTCTTCTCCAGATGTAGCTGCATTCATAATATGTTTTAATGGTGTCTCAAAACTAGCTCTAGCTAGTACTGACTCTTTCTCACTAGTGATTCCAGTTCTTGTTATACCTTTAATTTTTCCAGATCCGGTCATTACATCTCCTAGTAACATAATATGTCGTATATCAATATCTAATCCTTGATTTTCAATAACCTCAATTGATTCATTAATAATTGCTTGCCTTGCAGCTTCTATTCCTAAAAGATCAGCTACAGAAAATAGATTATTGGTAACAGTTTTATTATTATCTACGCCTCTTATTCCAAAAACATCTTTTAAATTATCCCCTGAACAAGATATAACATATTCTCCATCTTTTTTAATTGGTAATACTTGTTTAGTTCCTTTTACTCCAAGAATATGAATTTCTTTACATTTTTCCTTTAATTTATATAAATCCTTAAGATTTTTCTCAGAATCTTTATACTTTACATTTAAACCATCTTTTGTTGAGGATATAACTCCATCTTTAATTGACTTTTTAACCTCAGTTAAGATTTGATCTTCTTTTAATCCTAATGATTTAATTTTTGAATTATCTAATCCAATTTCTATTTTAAATTCTGTTAAGTTTAATGAAAATTCAGTTGAAACATCTTCTAATTTAGTTTCTTTTAATAATGTGGCAACTTCTCTAACTTTTTTCTCATCAGATCTATATTCTTTTTCTAAGTGTACCTGTAATCTTGGTGTACTTGGATTTTTTCTTGCATCAAAAATTTCAATTAATCTTGGTAAACCTAGTGTAACTGCTACTTCTGCTACACCTGCAAAATGAAATACATTTAGTGTCATCTGTGTTCCTGGTTCTCCAAATGATTCGGCAGTTATTACACCTATTCCTTCACCAGGATTTATTTTTGCATATTCATATTCATCATTTAATCTTTCTAAAACTTTTTTGAATTGTACTTTACTTAATTTAAATTCATCACTTACAGTTTTAGCTTCTTTTAATAGCTTTTCAGGAATTTGTTCATAACCTTGGAATTCTTTATCCATCTGCAATCTCCTTTACTATTCTTTTAACATTAATTGTTCCACCTTCACTCTTTCCAATATCAATACCATCATCACCGTAAGTAAACTGTACTACTCTTTTGTTTCCATCTCTCACAGTACTATCATATTCTATTCTCAAATCTTGTAGTGCATTAACTAGTCTTCTATAAAGATAACCGGATTTAGGTGTTCTTAATGCAGTATCCATTAAAGAATCTCTTCCTGTCATTGCGTGAAAGAAAAATTCATATGGTTTTAATCCATCCTTATAACCCCTTCTAATAAATCCACGAGAAGCAGGTTCAAGACTATTTTTCTTAAATGAACTTAATGTTCTATTTCTATATCCATCTCCAACTCTTGATCCACTTAGTGCTTGTTGACCTACACAGGCAGCCATTTGTGCTAAATTTAATAGATTACCTTTAGCACCAGCAATAGCCATTAGTACAGTTGAGTTTTCTTTAATATCAGCACTTTCGCTAACATGTTCACCTATTTTATCTCTAACTTTGTTAAGTTCTTTAAGAATCATACTTTCTAATGTTTCCTCCACACTTAATCCTGGAGTTGCATCTAATTTATTTTTTCCATATAACTTAATCATTTCATCAACATTTTCTTCAGCTTTGTCGATTAAAGAATAATTTTTCTTTTTTATATCTTCTTGAATATCTGTATCTGATAATGATGTGGTAAATCCCTTTCTAAATAATACTTCAATACCTAATCTAAAGATTCTCCAAAGAACAGTTAATCCTTCCATTTCACCATATTCTTTGTACAATGCTCTAATCAAACTACCATTACTATCACCAATAGCAGCCTTATCAATATAACCTTCAGTTAACATTCCTTTCTTTATCTTTACATCTTCACCTTTTCTAGTGCTATCAATAAAGTCAAAATCAGTAGGTAATAAACTACTAAAAATATCTTTTCCACTTATCTCATTACCTTTTAATTTACTAAAATCATTCACACCTATGGAATATAAAATTCCCACAGCTTCTTCCTTACTTAAAACAAGATCTTTTGTTAAAATATAATTTCCAGTAATCGCATCATCAATACAACCCATAACGTTTAAACCATTTTTTGGAGTGATTAATTGAGTTTGTACCTGCATTAATATATCTGCTTCAGCCCTAGCCTCTTCTGTTTGAGGAATGTGTAGATTCATCTCATCACCATCAAAATCAGCGTTATAAGGTGCACAAACAGCAGGGTTTAATCTAAATGATTTTCCCGGTAATATTCTTACCTTATGACACATGATACTCATCCTATGTAAACTTGGTTGCCTGTTAAATATTGATACATCTCCATCAACTAAGTGTCTCTCTACCACATAACCATTTTCTATTTCTTCCATAATTTGTTCTTTTGTTTCATCAGTTATTTTCTTTTTCTTTCCGTCAGGTGTTATCGCATAATTTGCACCAGGATAAACTTTATCACCATTTTTAATAAATCTCAAAATATACTCTTTATTCCACTCCTGTACTCTCACAGGAATTGTTAAATCCATAGCAACATATAATGGAATACCTACTTCATTCATTTTAATTTTAGGATCAGGACTAATTACTGTTCTTGCAGCAAAATTAACTCTTTTTCCAGCTAGATTATGTCTAAATCTTCCTTCTTTACTTTTTATTCTCTCGCTTAATGTTTTCAAAGGTTGTCCAGATCTATGTCTTGCAGGTGGAACTTGTGCAATTGCATTATCAAAATAAGTAGTAACATGATATTGTAATAAATCCCATAAGTCTTCCACAATAACTTCAGGTGCACCAGCATTAATATTTTCAAATAGTCTCTGATTAATTCTAACTATATCACCCATTTTATGGGTTAAATCATCTTCACTTCTTTCTCCAGATTCTAAAGTAATGGAGGGTCTTATAGTTACAGGTGGAACTGCTAAATAAGTAATAATCATCCATTCAGGTCTAGCAACATCCGCATTTATTCCAATAGTTTCAAGGCTTTCATCACTTATTTTTTCTAAGAAAGCTTTAACTTCTATAGGTGTTAATTGCTTATCACCACGTACAAAAGTAGATGGTTTTTCTAATTTAATTTTTTTCTGTTTAGCCTTACAATGTGGACACTTTTTAACATTTCTAGCTGAGGTTCTAACTTCTTTAATACTCTTAAGTCCCTTAAGTTTTTCATCATCAATTAAAATTTTATTACACTCAAGACAAAAACTCCTTAAGGAATCATAAATATATCCAATAAATTTAATATGCATTACAGGTCTTGCAAGTTCTATATGTCCAAAATGGCCTGTACATTCTTTTAACCTAGATCCACAAGTCCTACATCTTAATCCAGGATCAACAACACCCAGTCTAGTATCCATCAGTCCACCTTCTACAGGATAGCCTTCCTGATCATAAAGTTCAGGTGTAACAATTTTAGCGGCAGACATTTTCCTTACTATTTTAGGAGACATCACTCCAAAAACTATACTCGATATTCTTTTGTAAACATTAGTTTCACTCATTTTTATATTTGCTCTCCAAAACCAGCTTGGTGTATATTCCAAGTGATTTTAATTCATCTAGTAATAATTTAAATGCGTAACTTACTTCTATGTTACTTATTTCAGTATTATCTTCAGTGATTGGATCGTATGTTGTTTTCTTATATAAGTCATTAACTGCAACCATTCCTGATTTTTCAGCAATAGGAATAATTGTTTTATCAGAATCAAACCTTTCCTTTAATAATAATGCTGCACCATGGGCTACAAAACAGTCTTTCTCCATTTCCCCAACTCTCAAACCTCCACCTTTAGCTCTACCTTCAATAGGTTGTCTAGTTAATAATTGGATTCTTCCTGCAGCTCTTGAATGTAATTTATTGGCAACCATATGTTTTAATTTCAAATAATACATATTACCTACAAAAATCTTCGCTTCAAATTTCTCACCAGTAATACCATTGTAAAATATTTCAGTACCATTATCTCTAAATCCCATGCCATTTAATTGTTTTCTTAAATCTTCTTCTTTTTCAGCATCAAATGCAGTTCCATCAACTATTTCGCCCCTTAAGGAACCAACTTTTCCAGCTAGCGCTTCTAATAAATGACTAATAGTCATCCTACTTGGAATACTATGGGGTGAGAATATGATATCTGGAATAACTCCTGATGTTGAGAATGGCATGTCTTCTTGTGGAATTTGCATACCTATAACTCCTTTCTGTCCGTGTCTTGATGCAAACTTATCTCCAATTTCTGGAATTCTTTGCTCTCTAACTTTAGTTTGAACTATCCTATTACCTTCTTCATTTTCACTAATTAAAGTAATATCAATAACACCTTCACTTCCGTGTTTAATAGTTACTGAACTTTCTTTTCTAATATTTGCTGCAATACTAAATTCTTCTAATTCTCCAAGAAACCTTGGTGGGCTAGATTTTCCAATTATAACTTCTTGAGAATCAACAACTGCACCAGTATAAACAACTCCATCTTTTTCTAATAATTTATAATCTTCTTCAGATTTATATCCTTTAACTTCTTTATCTGGAATTCCAATTTCATCAACTAGTCCTCCAGAATATCTCAATTCTTCAGCAACATAAGGTGTAAAAAAGGTACTTCTTGCAAACCCTCTGTCTACACTACTTTTATTCACAATAATGGAATCCTCCATATTGTATCCCTGGTAACTCATAATTGCAATAGTAACATTATGACCTGATGGATGTTGATCATAATTCATAGCTTCAGTCATAAATGATGTAACAATTGGTCTTTGTGGATAGTGTGATATGCTAGCATCAGTATCAACTCTAACTAAATAATTTGATGCATACATTCCCAGTGATTGTTTTTGAATTTTACTTCCCCTTATTAATCTGGATGAACTTCCAAAATTAGAATAAGGCAATATTGCCGTAGTTAAACCTAGTATTGTAACAGGACTTATTTCTAAATGAGTATGATCTCCACTCAAGTCTTCCTGATCTAGTCCAACATACGCATCTTCTTCTTCCAATGAATCTAAATATTCAATAACGCCTTCCTTAACTAAATCATCCCATAAAATTTCATCTTTTAGAAATCTATCAATTAATTCCTTAGTTAATTTAGACTTTCCATTTTCTACAACTATCAATGGTCTTCTTAATCTACCTTTTGATGTTTCAATTTCAATAGTATCATAATCTTCTTTGAATCCTACATTTAAAATATCTAATATTTTTCCTTCTCTTCTTTCTTCTTTTATCTTTTTGATAAATGTATTAGCATCATCAACTTTTCCGATAAATTTTTGGTTTAGGAATACATCTACCATTTTAATCCTAGACCCTCCAACTGTTTCTTTAATTTATCTTCAACATAACTTCCTTGAGTAACTTTAGCCATCATAGCTTTATTTTTTCTTAATCCAATTGGTGTACCTTCAGGTGTTTCTATTGGTCCAAGTCTTCCCCAATGTGTTGGATGTAATGCCCTAGCTTCAAAATTTTCTTGAGTTGCAGACAATAATGAAACAACTCTTTGTAAATGTGAAATTGTAGCTGTAAAATTAGTTCTATCCATATTCTGGCTTATACCTTTTCTTCCTCCAACCCAAATTCCTGTTGCAAGTGCACTTTTAACTCTAGAGGTCAATAATTGATCTCTAATTATAATTTTACTAGAATGGAATTTTCCTCTTTTAACTAATCTTTGAAAATTATACATGATATCTTGAACTAGTGATTTAACATTAACTCTAAATAAATCACCTAAAACATCCCCACTTAATTTTAATCTTTTATTCATTAAATGATCTTTATCTTCTAATTTTAAATTATTTGTAATTACTAATAAAAATCTTCTAATATACTTACATAAATTATAAGCTTTCATTTTTCTATCTTCAGTATCAGTTCCTAAATGAGGTAATAAGTATCGGTCTAACAATCCTGTAACTCTTTCAATCATTTCTTCTTTTTGTACTATCCCTATTTTTTTAGCTAATGTTTCTAATGCTTCATCTTGAGTTTTTATATCAACATTTTCATACAAATTAATGAAAACATCATCAAATTGTTCAGTCTCTGATATTAATCCAGCAATATCTTGATCTTTAACAAAACCTAATGCTTTTATAACTAAAACGATTGGAACTCTCTTAAATCTAGTAAATGATAAATACATAACTCCATCTTTCATTTGTTCAATCAAATGTGGAATTCTAAAACTTCCTTCTTCAGAAAATATTTTTGCTGTAAACTTACTTGGTCCAACTTTTTGCTTCTCTATTAATAATTTATTTGATGCCAAATCCTCCACAGTGATTAATACTCTTTCATTTCCGTTTAATACAAAATATCCACCTGGATCTGTAGGGTCTTCATATTTTTCAACTAATTGATCGTGATTCAAACCATGTAAATGACAATGTTTAGATCTAACCATTATTGGAACCTTTCCAATTTCAGTTGTAAATGCTTCACGTTCAACACCATCAACAATTGTACTAACATCCAATTCAATAGGTGCTGAATAAGTTAACTTTCTTAATCTGGCTTCCATAGGATAAACATCTTTATGGCTACCATCAGCTTCAGTTATTCTTGGCTTGCCTACTTTCACTTTTCCTAACATTATTTTTAGATCATTAATTTCATTAGGAATTACTGTAGGAATAATCTCCTTATTTGCATCAACAATTTCTTGTAATCCTTTATCTAAGAAGTTATCAAAAGATTGCAAATTAGATTCAACTAAGGAATGATTCTTAAAATAATGTTTTATTACATCTTTATATCTTTCAACCATTCTTTTAAATTACAACCCTATAATAGTATGATTTCCCGATAGTGGGACTATCTCTTTCTATTTCTATTATATCATCTTTTTCTGCGTCTAAATCTTGGATCGCTGGGTCGCTTTTTAAAATTATGGGTATTTGACTTTTTTTCACATTATGTTTATTAAGCATCTCTTCTGCTTTTTCTGGACTTAACTTACTATGCTTAGGTACTAGTATGTGTTTTTTTACATCTATTTCCATTTTTGTTACTATAATATGGGCTCGACGGGACATCCTAGACTTAAGCAATGCTTAAACCTTTTTGAACCCGCGACCACCTGCTTAAAAGGCAGATGCTCTACCAAGCTGAGCTACGAACCCAACGCCCTGACCGGGAGTTGAACCCGGGTTACGGCCTCTCTATATCTAAACTGTGATTTTAAATTCGACAGGGCCGGGTGCTGAACCGCTACACTATCAGGGCATGAAATTATTGATTTACGTGGATTATTTAATCTTTTGATCATTTGTTTATCTTCAGAAGTATTCATTAAAAAATTCCGAAAATATACCCTTATAAATCTTTCGGTATATTGGGCTTTGCACCTTTTCTCCGGAAAATTCTCCATATTTCAAAATATCAAAAAATCATGCTCAAAGTTACACAAAAATGTGTTAAACATCGTGGGATTCAGGATGTACAATATCGGAATTCAATAGTCGGAGCTTACCTAATTCAACACCATATTCAAACATAGACTTAGTTATAACGTCTATGTTATGGCAAACTATCTTAGTGAGAACTTCATTTATTTGTCCAGTATCTGACTTTGAAAAAACATAGGGCAAGTAATTCCTTTTCAACATTGCCATGGTTGATTCAACATTTGAACGAATACTATATTGTCGTTTAAAGAAAGACTCATTAGTCTTAAATGTTTTAATCATTTTATACCATGCAGTACCTCTTCTATTATGTCTGGTTAAATCTTCCCTAGTATTCTTTTTTGGCATAATAAAAGGTTCAGCACCAAAGTTACTAATTAACTCTGCATTAGCACGAGATAGATATCCTGCATCTGCAGGTATGATTGAAACCTTCTTAAAGTGTTTAGCCTTTTCCAGTAGAACATGTAATAAGTCACACTCATGTTTAGTTCCTTTAGTAACAATAGCACTAATCACTATATTGGATTTAGCACCGGTTAAAATATGAAGCTTCTTATATTTTTTCCATTGTTTGTATTTTGTTCTCACATTAATCCAGTCAGAACGATTAAATGTTGAAAAACCAGTTGCATCTGGAATCGCAGTTGTTTCAATATCTTTCAATACTTCTGATGTTATCTTAATTAATTCTTCAAGATAAGGTGTGATTAATTGGGAAGACATATATCTGCTAATTAAATTAAAATGTGGGACTCTTACAATATGCCCATAACTATGTATCAATCTTAAATCAGAGATTATTTTACGTGATGTTGATTTGCTATACACTTTGATGCACATACATTTTATCATATCAGAAATCAAATGAGGATACCTCCCATCACCCTTATAATTATCTTCTATTTCTAAACAATTTACTGCCCTATTCAATAAACAAAGAAAGAATAATTTGGATTGAGTCTTTGCTAAATTATACTCTTTCCATGGTTGAGGGTATGTTAATCTTTTTTTTGGCAAGATTGGTTTTTCTAATTCAGTTTCATTATGCCAAAATTCAAATCCAAACTCTCTTAAATTTTCCTTCATAACACACCCATAACTTTCAATCTTTCATAGATTCTTTCAGTAAGAAAAACATCCTGATTACAATATTTTTTTAGTTTATCACACTCTCCTTGTTCCCATAATTCTTTTACTTTTGATCCATCACAATCTTTTAATTTACAACCTCTATCTCCTAAAATCAATTTAGAATAATCTTCTAGTTTTCCCTTAGCCCACTTATTACCATAGCTTAAAACAAATCTTAGATCAATTGTTTTACCTTTGATATCTGGAATCCTTATCCCATACTTAAATGATCTCACAATCAAATAAGGTATATCAAAAACAAATGAATTAAATCCAATTAATTTAAAATAATCTTTAAAGAAAGGCAAATCCCAGAACTTCTCTAATAATTGTTTTTCTTGTGTACTCATTAAAACTTCATTATAATTTCCACACTTTACTCCAATAGCCACCACCCTAGAATCTTTGCTAAAGGGTTCTAATGTTGTAGTTTCAATATCAAATATTATTTCTTTCATTTTATATTCTCCTATAGACTCTATAGTATCTATAGAATTATTTAAATAGAAAAATATATAAACGTATCTATAGTATCTATAGAAGTTATGGAATCTAAAAAGAAGGTGTTGACTAGTATCCAAATTTCCCAAGAAACTAAAAATAAACTTGTAAAACTTGGAAATAAAGGTGATTCTTATGAGGACATCATTCTCAAGCTCTTGAAAAAGTAAGAAAGTGTTAGATTTACCCTTGAGCGCGGAACTAACACTTTCTGTTTTTCTTAATCGGCTAATCACCGATGAACATAAAGCTCTCGCTAATTGATTTTTTCTATTTACCATTTTTTCCTTGTAGAACTAACTTCTTAGAAAACACTTTAGCTAGACATCACCAATAGAAATTAATTCTTTTAATTAATTATTGACAGAGGTGTCTAACTAAAGATAATATTTAAGGCTTCGTTTATGGAATTGCATATGTTAATCGGAACAGTAATAAATAGATAAAACATTAACTTAACTTAGTAAATTATTTTAATTAGCCCAATTTTTTTTAAATTTAAAATAAACTTTATTAAGAAGAAATATTACCTAAACATATGCAATTAAAATCTATGAATAAATGTAAAGATCATGCTCACTGGAATTCTAATTTAAATTGTCATAAATGTGAAAGAGTTATGAATGGTAAAGGGTGTGGGTTTAAGCACATGCTAGTTGATGCAAGTATTATCCTTGAATTATGTGAAGCAAAAAACTCTTCAGAAGCTGAAAATTTTATCGAAGAAAGATTAACAAAAGATATAATGGGACACATTACAACCTCACAGATAGGTGCAGTTTTTAAAAGAATACGTGAATTGGAAATGGAATATAGAAAAAATCAACCAATGATGGAGAGGTTAGATGAATTAAAAGATAGAGTAGAGCGACTAATTTCAGATGGGTATTTACAGATTATAAGTATAAAAACAGGAGATTTAGAGTTATACAAAAAATTAAATCCTGAACATTTTAATTGTCAAGGACATGATCAAATGGAAGTTTGCGTGGCGTTACGTAAAGGTTTAGATGTAGTAACTTTAGACAACCCATTAATAGAGGCTGAAAGGCAATTCAATGAATCTTCAATTTATCCAAATATTAAAATAATACACTTAAGAGATGTTTGAGAGATTATATTTTTTTAAATCATTTAGAATACTTTCAAACATTTCTTCTTTGCTAAAATATTCATGTCTTTTACATAATTTTTGAAAGATTTTTTGTTTAGATGTCATACCCAATTCTTTCTCAAGATAAATAATTGTTGCTATCATCTCAAACCAGATAGTATCATCCTCATGACCTTCTATTAATTCTTTAAACTTTGTTAAAATTTCTAATTCATTTGTAGAAAGTTGTTCATTTGTTTCTATTCCAGATTCTGTAAGATCATAACCTTCATGAGCCAAAGGAGAACAATAAGGTCCATAATGATAAATAGTGTGTACATATTTCAAATCCATGCCCATTTTTTGTAATAAAAATACAGACTTTTGAAATTTTATACGTCCAGCTAATGAAGAATTATTGAAGTCTATTTCCTTTAAAATAGCTTTTAATTTTTCGGATGGCATATTTTATTGATTTATTTTCTCTCTTTTTTATATTATTTATAATAATTTACCACTTAATAAACTTAATCATGGAACAGTATTTATAAACCCTAGGGGGGCACATGTCCGGTGTGTCCGGTAAGTATATACTAAAACATATATTATATAACAGGAATTTTTTACCAAAGAACTCATTTTTTTTCAATAAATAACTTTCTCAAAGCAAAATTAACAACTTGTGCCCTAGACCTCAAATCTAACTCCGGGTGATCTTTAATATATTCATCAATAGCTTGAGCTAATCCCTCAGGTACTGAAACATTAACATATCTAGCTTTCATATTCATTCAATATTAAACGATGGTTTTATAAATAGATTTTCACTCAATATTGAGTGATAGGTAATGGATAAAAAAGAAGATCCAAAGTTTTGGATTAATTTTTTTAAGAAATGGTACTTTTGGATATTCATAATTTTACACTATTTCTGGACCTTAGGTTCAATTGAATATTATTCCATTAAAGAGTACATAGTTAGTTTAATAGCATCTTTCATTATTATTACAATTATTTTTATAATTGGTTTGATTATTAGGTACTTATATAATAAAATAAAGAAATTTATAATTAAAATATTAAAGTGAAAAATTAACTAAAAAAATCAAATACCATTTGGTTTTTTATTTCACTTGGTGAAACTTTTTTGTAGATAAAAGTAATTGTTTGATCTGTTTCATAATTCAGCTTAAGACCCTTATATATAGTAAATATTAAAAATTTCTTTTCAATTATTTGTTCTTCAGAAATAGGTGCTACAGTTGTTGCAATTATCTCATAGGTTGGGGGAACAATTATTTCTAAATAATTATCGATAGGTTGTAATTCTACTGTATAAATGTTATTATTAACTAATTCATTGCCTTGTGTCTCCGCATTTAAAATCATTTGAGCATTAACAGAAAAAGAACTAATCAAAAATAGTACTATGAAAAATAAATATTTTTTCATAATTTATTGTACTTTTTAGAATATATAAGGTTTACTTTATTAACTTTTTATTCTAAAAACTTCCTTAGTTAAATTTTTCAAATCGCTAATTCCAAAATTAGATCCCCTTGCTACCTCTTCATTTAATAATCTTTCAATTACTTCTGATCCAAAATCAGCCCTATTATTCACAAAATTAGTCACAGAAACAATTACACTATTAAACCATGCATGGGCAAATATACTATACCACAAATTTTTAGTTTTAGCGTATATTATTCCAAAAAGAAATGAATTTAGAAATAAACTAACACACCTGGTATTAAATGTAAATATGTTTAAAGAAGGATAAATTTGCTTATTTATTCAATAAATGTTTCAAATGTGCAATAGAAGAATTAGATAAATTAAAAGTAAAAGCATATATCAATATTTTAACTAATTCTGTTGTTTATAATGAAAAATTCAATATTATAGATTTTTATTTAACAATTTTACAAAGTTTAAGCCCTATTGAGCTTCATTTGATGGCACTTTTTAATAATCCTAAAAAATATTTTAATACAATAAAAAAAAGTGAAGAAATCGGTGGTGAAGAAGTTTTTTGGAGTGTGTTAGTAAAAAGTTTTCCTGAACTAACAAATGAAGAACTATCAGTATCTTGTAAAAGATTATATCATATGGATTTAACCAACACTGAAAGAGTAACTAATTTATCAGTTAATCTTGATTCAAACAGTAGTGGGAGATTAACAGAAGCTGGGAAAAAATTTATTAAATATTGTTCTGATTATAAGTCTATAAAAAACAATTGAAAAAGAAAAATTTAAGTAATTCAGTAAGCTCCGACCAAAGTTAAAGTGCAAGAAAGGAGAAAAAGTGCAAGATGAAAGAAAAAATGCAAGGAGCGGGTTTCAGTGCAAAGCCGGTATATTGCCATTTTCCTCTAATTTGAACAATATTTATAAATAATGTAAATATTACTATTTTATGAGAACATTTGCAAAAATGGCTCTAGGATTTACTTTATTTTCTTCTTTAGCTTTAGCTTCTTGTGGAGGTAATTCTAATCCTGCTTCAAGTAATGATAGTGAAGATACTCATCCTTGGATTGATGAGATTCAGATATCTAAACATGATCAAAGTGGAAATCGTGAAGACATGGGGTGTCCATCATTTTTAACTATAAACTCTATTAATAATCTAATATTAACTGCACATGATCGAGGTTACATAACTTCTCGTTCATGGCGTGAAGAAACTACTGCTCCCGATTACGGAAGATTCCAAGGTCCTAGTGGTAAAAACAGAATAAATTGGAGTCCCCCTTGGTATCCTGAATATGAGACAAGATCGCCACGAGGACATGAGATTATATATAGGGCAGAAGGTCCAGAGGGTCACATTGAGAAAAGAATCACAGTAAGGGTTTTATATCCCAGGTATGCCAAAGAATCAGCAACACATGATAGCATCAATGTAACGCACCCAGATAATACGCGTGTAGAAATTCCTTCTCTTTAATTCTTAGTTAAAATTTCAATAACATCTCTATGTTGTAATTTATACTCTTTACCTATTGGTTGTTTTTTCTTAACATTCATTGCCTTTACAAATCCATCCCCAATATCTTGATGAATTTTATATGCAAAATCTAAGGCTGTACTTTCTCCTTCTAGTAAAAAACAATCTGGTAAAATATTACCTTTAGAATCTTCTAATTTATTTACTCCACCAGGAAATACTGCAATATATTTTAACAAATCAAATACTGCTTTATTCAAAACTTCTTGCACACCAGTACTTCCAAATTCTTCTAAAACATTTTTCTTAATATAATCTAGAGCTTTTTTTTGTTCCTCGCTTAAATCTCCCTTAACTTCAAAATTATCTTCTCCAGGGATATACTCAATTAAATTATGTTTAGCAGCTTCTCTTAATGCAAGTTCAGAGTCTGCACCACAAGGTATTATCAAATAATCTGGAAATTCTTTTTTTACTCTATCTAAATTATAAGCAGAACCTTCAATATCAATTTTATTAGCAGCAATGATCATGGGTTTACTTTTTCTTCTTAATTTCTTTGCTAATTCTAATAAATCATTATCTTCCCATTGGGTGGGATCATGCAATAAATTAAGTTCTTTAATCATATCTTCAACTTGTTTTTCGTTAACTTTTAATCCAGAAATTTGTTTTGCTAATTCTTCCTTAACTTCTTTATTTTCATTTTTAACACCTCTAGCAAATTTCTCCCATCCTCTTTTTAGTATTTGAAAATACCACATGTCTAGTTCATGATCTAAAAATTTGATATCCTTTATAGGATCATGACTTAGTGCCTTCACAGAATTACCTTGTTCATCTGTACTTCCAGATATATCTACAATATGTATGAATGCATCAGCCCCACTTAGATCATCTAAGAATTTATTTCCTAGTCCTGCACCTTTATGTGCATCTTTAATTAACCCTGCAACGTCCATTAATGTAAATGACACAAACCTATTATGATTCAAACAATAACCTAGTCTAGGGTTACATTGCTTATTAAATTCCTTATCAACACAATCTATTTTAACATAACTAGTTCCTTCATTAGGATTAATTGTAACAAAAGGTCTATTTCCAATTTCAACTTCTGCGAGTGTAGCTGCCTTGAAAAATGTACTTTTTCCAGATGATGGTTTTCCTACTAATCCTATAAACATACTAAGTTTTTTAAATTAAGAGAATATAAATTTATTGGGCCCGTAGCATAACCTGGATAGTGCGATCGGCTTCGGATTATCAAGTAGAAACCGATTGATCAGGGTTCAAATCCCTGCGGGCTCATCACCGATATTTAAACTCCAACTCTTCTATTTCTAATCTTTTCAGGCCAATCTACTTTTTCATGAGGTCTAAAATTTCTAAATCCATTTACCATAAATCGTTCTAATTCATTACTTCCATTCTCACCAGTATAACCTTTTTGTATTGCAAGTTTTTGTAAATACAATCCCATAAAATATTCAATCATTACACTAGTAGTGGGGTGATACACATCCCTACCACCATTTCTTTGACTATCTTCAAAATCTACAAAATCACTCCACTCCATTTCAAGTAAAGCATGTACTGCAGGAGTAACACGTATAGTATTATAACCATCATATGGATCAAAATCTAGTTCCCTATTTATATCAGGATTTAACTCCAATTCTCTAGATCTTTCAAACACAGGCATTGGAAATTCTCCTAAAACTTCAAAAAATAGTTCAGGTTTTTTAAATTCTCGTGATTCTCCGGTAATTGGAACAAAAACATGTTCCTGATATTTTGTAATATATTCATCTAATTTTCCATGTAATATTGAAGTAATATTTCTACATTTTATACTTCTAACTTCATCGTATTTATCTCCTAAGTCATAATCATCTTTAACCATCTGGTCGAAAAGAGTGTAAATAGAATCTTGTAATGAACGAACAGATCCAAAAGGACTATTTCTCCATCCCATTAAGATAGATTCATAATCCATAGTTGTATTATATGGTTTTTTACCAAGTCCAATGTCTAACTTCATTTCAGCAGTAATGCCTTCTCTGCCAATATCTACTCCAGCACCACCTTCTTCTAAGGCATTAATAAAACTCCATATTCCTACGCCTTGGTGCAAGGGATAACTACTACCCCATGCTAGATCACTTAGAGCAAAGTTTACTTCATCGTACAATTCTTGTTCTGAATTATTCATGTTTTTACACTTATAAAAAAATTAATAAGCTTATTGAATCAGAAAACTTTATCAATATAAAATATATATTAAAATATAATGGACAAAACTTTTTTTAAATCATCAGCAATTTTAATTGGTTCAGTAATTGGTGCAGGTGTTCTAGGAATTCCTTATGTTGTTTCAAAAGCAGGATTTCTTAATGGAATAATTGTTATTTTAGCTATAGCAGTTATTACAACACTACTTCTCTTATATCTTGGAGAAGTCACTTTAAGAACCAAAGGCATACATCAACTAACAGGTTATGCAGAACGTTACTTAGGCAAAAAAGGAAAATTTCTCATGTTAATCGGCATGATAATTGGGATTTATGGTGCCCTACTTGCCTACATTATAGGTATTGGAAAAACTTTATCTGCATTAATCCCAGGTCCTAGTATTCTTTATAGTACACTAGTTTTTATTTTATTGGCCTATATTATTTATAAGGGATTAAAAGCTGTAGAATCTTCAGAACTTTATGCAGTCTCAATCACATTTTTTATTGTGATTTTAATATCTATTCTATCATATAAAAATATTAATCTTGAAAATTTACAATCTACTTTTTCACTATCTAAATTATTCATTCCTTATGGTGTAATATTATTTGCTTTCATTGGATTTTCTGCAATACCAGAACTACGTGAAGAGCTAAAAGGCAAGGAAAAATTACTAAAAAAATCAATCATAACCTCCCTAATTATAATATCTTTTCTTTACATTTTATTTTCATTTGTAACAGTAGCAGTTACAGGATCTAGTACAACAGAAATAGCAACCATAGGTTTAGGGAATTCAGTAGGTCCAATAATTTTAATCCTGGGAAATTTATTTGCTCTATTTGCAATGTCTACAAGTTTTCTAGCTATCGGTCTAGCTTTAAAAGAAATGTATATATTTGATTATGAAATAGGTGCTAAAAAAAGTTGGGCTCTAACTTGTTTAATTCCTTTTATCTTATTTTTATTATTAAAAAATTTTACTTCATTCACAAAAGTTCTTAGCATTAGTGGTGTATTAACTGGTGGATTATCTGGATTATTAATTTTATTTATGTTCATTAAAGCAAAAAAACTTGGAAATAGAACACCAGAATATTCTCTAAATAAAAATTATTTAATAATTTCAATAATAGCTTTGGTTTTTATTCTTGGTGTTGTTTTTGGTTTAAATTAATCATTTAAGAATACTAATCTCATCAATTTGATTCATATCTAACTATAATTTTCAATATTTAAACTCTTTATTGTTTTACTAAATACTTTTGTTAAAATTTTATTAATTTTTTTTAATCCTTCTTCCTTAATTTGAAATTCATTTTTCCTTGTCTTCAAACCCTCATGCATAAACAAATCCCTCTTAATCTCTATTTGAATTATATTTGTTTTCTCAGCATATTTTTTAGTAATGTATCCTCCCTTGTAAGGATAATTTTCTTTTACAGTTAAATTTTCTCCTCTGCATTCTTCTTTCATATTTTTTACAAATATATCTATAATTTTTTTATCCGCACTATTTCCATCTAAGGTTCCAATATTAAAATCAGGCCTTTCTTCTCCTTTATCTGGTGTGTTTTCCAGTGCAATAGAATTCATAGAATGACAATCAAAAATCAAAGCATATCCTTTCTCTTCTTTCATAATTTTTATTGCTTTTTCTAAATATTCATGATATCTATCATAATATTTTAATAATTCTTCTTTCTCTCCATTTGTATAATTTACCTTCAAAGCATTCCCACCTTCTAAGAATTCCCCTTGAAAAGGATCATGTTGTAAATGTTTTGGTAATTTTTTATCCTTACTCCCCATTCTAAATCTACTATAATTTACTAAGTACACACTCAAGTTAGAAATTATCTGTATTCCTTTTTCTGTGTCAAATAGTTTATCTGTATACAAATCACTCCCAATTAAAATTCCTCTTTCTATTTTTAAATTTTTTAAGAATCTTTTTGGTATTAATGTTCCCCCATGGGGCATAGATAAAATATAATCTTTAGATTTTTCTTTAAATTCGATATCTTCTTTTTCCACATCTTCTTTTTCTAAAACATCAAAAAATTCCATAATATACATTTCCTTCTACTTTTTATAAAATCTACTTTATCTTAATAATTTTCTTCATCCTCTTCGTCTTCTTTATCAGTTCTTTTGTCTTTCCAGATTTTCTTCTTATGACATTTCTCACAATACATCGCAAAATCAGAATTATCAGTATTATAATGAATAAATTCTTTCTTCTTACTCCACTTATGTGCTCCTATTAAACATAAAATACTCATAAAATAAATAACAAATCATAACTTAAAAGTCTTATCAACTTTCTCTATTTGCTCATAAATATTCTCAATCAAATCATAATTTTTAGCTTCATCTAATGTAACCCATTTATGATCTGTTAATTCATCCTCTTCTAATTTAACTTCTCCTTCCTTATGTTCTGCATATAAACTAACAATTATGGTGGAATAACCATTTGGTCTAATAAAAACTAAACTAGAAACATACCCAATATTATCAATTTCTAAATCAGTCTCTTCCTTAACCTCTTTCTTTAAAGTTTTTTCAAAAATATCTAACCAATGATCACTAGTGTCTTTTTCTGTATTTACAAAATCATCTTTTTCAATTTTTCCACCAGGCACACACCATTTTCCAGGAAAAGCTTTTTCATTCTCACTTCTTTTACAAATCAAATATTTCCCATCTTTTCTAATAATTCCAGTTACAGAGACATAATGTGTTTTATCCATCATTTTATATTTTTTATTGTTTATAATATTTAAGCAATCCCTCAAATTAATTTGACTAAAATGATACTTTCAAAAAAAGAACGAGAGAAAATATTTTCATTATTCCTAGACAATACTAAATTAAAATTCTCCCAAATAGAAAAATCAATTAAATTAAGATCTAATTTAGTGGCATATCATCTAGAAAAATTACAAAAAGAAAACTTAATTGAGAAAAAAGGTTCTTACTATTATTTAACTAAGCAAGCTGAAAAATATCTTCCAGTAATTCCCCATATTCTTGGAAAAGAACTCTCTCCTTTGCCTGTAATTTTAGTTGCTTTGCTAAACAAAGATAAAATTTTATTATTAAAAAGAAATAATCGCCCCTACAAAAATTATTGGGGTTTATTAGGTGGTAAAATTTTACTAGAAGAAAACTTCAAAAAAGCTTGCATAAGAAAGGTAAAGGAAGAATCCTCAATAGATTGCAAATTTATTTCATTAAATGCCGTTTTACATGAACAAGTTAATTCTGATGATGTAGTAAAACATAGCTTTATTTTATTTTTTACAAAAGCAAGAACATCTTCATTAGATTTTAAAGAATCTCCTCAAGGAAAATTAAAATGGTTTTCCTTAACTGATTTAGATAAGGAAAAAATAATACCTTCAGACTTATGGTTGATTAAAAATAAATTAAATTCAAAAATAGATGTTAAATCCGCTTCAATGAAAGAATCAAATAATAAATTATCTTTTAAGATTGTTTAATTAATGGTAGATTTCCTTCAATGAATTCATATGCTAGGTCATATAGTTCTCTAATTTCCACCCTCATATGTCTATGAAATTCTTCAGCACCTTCAAAATCACTAGCTTTTCTTCTTTTAAGTAAATTCAAATATTTTCCACCTACGCTATTGATAAGTTCTATAGACTCTATTAATCCAGTATCGCTAACTAAACTATAATAATCAGTTTCAACTCCTTGTTTAGAATCTTTAATCTCTCCTTTTGATAGTATTCTTGCAACTTCCCTCATAGTGTGGTTTGGTTTTTCCAAAATAGATTTTAATAATCTACAATATTTTTCATCAGAAAAAGTGGCTTGATAATGTCTGGTCTGTAATTCTGTTAAAGAAATGTTTAGTCTTTTTTCTGCTGATTCTCTTAAACCCATTGGATCTTCTGGAAATAATCCTAATGGATTTTGACCAACCACATTAGCTTCATTAATACTTTCTTCTAAATGCACCCTAAATGCTCTGTCTAATAGTTCAATTTTATCAAGAGTCCTTATACACGGAGGGATAATATTAATGGGAACATTATATTTTCTCCAAATAGATCCTATTACCTCTGTAACTTCTTCAATATATTTTCTATCGTTTAAGACTAATAAGTAATCTAAATCACTCCCTAAGTTGGCATCACCCCTCGGCACAGAACCATAAGCTAAACCACCTGCAACCTGGCCAGACGCTACACCAGGAATAACAACCCCATTTACAAAATCAGTTAATGCCACTTCAAAGTCTTCCCTACTTGGAATTAATCCTTTTCTAAATTGTTCTTTTGTTAATACTCTCATTTTAATTATTCAGAATAAGGTTTCTGGAACACCATCACCTTTAATTTATTAAATAAAAACACTTAAATTAGTTTCCAATTAATTTTTTCAATAGTTCCCTAGTCTTATTCGGATCAGCAGTTCTATTACTCTTCTGCATTACTTTTCCCATTAAAAAATTTAAAGAATTTTCATTTCCATTTTTATATTCTTCAACAACGCCACTATTTCCTTTAATAATCTCTTCACACCATTCCTTTAATTTTCCAGAATCACTAGCCATCAACAAACCTTTCTCTTCCACATATTTATTAACATCAAAACTTCCATTTTTAACAAATTCTATAGTAACATCTCTAACAATCTTATCATTAATTTTTTTATCTTTAAACAATTTTAATAAATCTACAATATCTTTTTCTTTTATTGCTACCTCACTTATATCTTTATTATTATAATCTAATTGTCCAAGTAAATCCCTCATCAAGTATTTAGCAACCATTTCAGCATCTATATCCTTAGAGATATTCTCAAACATTTCAGCCAGTATTTTATTAGAAGAAATTACTTTGGCATCATATTCCTTTAATTTAGACTTCTTAATAAATTTTTCAATTTTTTGATTAGGTAGTTCAGGGATTTTAATTTCTTTAATGTACTCTTCACTTAAATCTAATTGTGGTAGATCAGGTTCAGCGATATAGCCATAATCATTTTCAGTTTCCTTCTTTCTCATTAAATAGGATTTACCAGCTTCAGCATCCCACCCTCTAGTTTCTTGGATTTTAGCTAGTTCTGTTTCTTGCCTTTTAGCTTCATAATTTAGTGCTTTCTCAATTTCTTTTAATCCTGTAATATTTTTTATTTCAACTCTTTCTCCACCTTCTAAAGAAATATTTGCATCAGCCTTTAGTGTGGTATCTTCTTTTCTAGTATAAACTTCCAAATATTCAAGTAGTGTTATTAGTTTATTCAAAAATTCCCTAACTTCTTTCGCATCTTTGAAATCAGGATCAGTAACTAATTCAATTAAGGGAATTCCAGACCTATTATAATCTATTAGTGTAACATTTTCTTTATGCACTAGTGCTCCAGGATCTTCCTCAACATGAATCCTTCTTAGTTTAATATTTTCAAATTCTCCCTCTCCACATAATGGAAGTTCATATTGAGTTATTTGAAAATTCTTTGATAAATCAGGATAAAAATATGATTTTCTAGAAAAAAGATTTTTTTTATTTATTTTACAACCTAAAGCTAATCCAACTTTAATTGCTTTTTTTATTACACTTTCATTTATTACTGGTTTACTTCCAGGCATACCTATACAAATTTCACACGTTCTTGAATTAGGCTCATCACTTCCAGAAGTAGGGCATGAACAAAACAGTTTACTTTCTGTATTCAATTGTACATGGACTTCAATTCCTATTTTCATGCTTTTCCTCTCCAAATTTCATAATTTTATTTTCGTTTAAATGATCTCCAATAATCATCATTCCTACCGGCATCCCATCTTTTTCTCCGACATTAACACTAACATGGGGAAAACCTCCAAGGTTTGGTCCAACAGTTAAAATATCCATCATATAATTTTCTAAAGGTGTTAATTTTTTAACATCAGTAAATTTCGGTGCAACTATTGGCATTGTCGGGCTTATCAAAACATCATATTTCTCAAAGGCTTTCTTATACTCTTTAATTATCAAACTTCTTACCTTCATTGCTTTCAAATAATATGCATCTCTGTAACCAGCCATTCTTGCAAAAGTCCCTAAGATGATTCTTCTTTTACTTTCTTTCTGGAAAAACTCACTTCTAACTTTAGAAAAATATTCATTATAATTACCTTTTAGATCTTTACCCTCACCATATCTTAGTCCACAATATTTTGCTAAGTTTGTACTTGCTTCACTTAATGCTATAATGTAATAGGCCACTACACCATATTTTTCTACTAAAGGTAAAGAAACTTCTTCATAATCTCCTAAACTATCTAAAATTATCTTTTTAATATCTTTATCAACGTTTAATGATTCTTTTATTACTCCAACTTTCTTAACTTTATCATCTTTATTTACTTCTTCTTTTAGTGAAGTTGAATCTTTTTCATCATAACCTCTAATAACATTAAACACTTCTCTAACTTGATCCATGCCCTTTCCCATTACTCCAATTTTATCTAGTGAATTTGCATAATCAATTAATCCATATCTTGATACAACACCATAAGTTGGAGTTAATCCTATAATTCCACAAAAGCTTGCAGGAGTTGCAATACTCCCTCCAGTGGACTCTGCTATAGAAACATGATTAAAACTAGCTTTAGCAGTTATTCCCCCACTTCCCCCTGAACTACCACCACAAACTCTATCCTTATCAATCGGATTTTTAGGAATATTATCTGTATTCACTGAAAAACTTCCAAAACCAAATTCATCCTGGCTAGTTTTTCCTATAATAGCCCCACCTTCTTTCTTTAATTTAGAAATTACAGTAGCATCAAAAACTGGTTTGTATCCTTTTAAGATTAAACTACCAGCCCTACTTTCCATGTCTTTAACACATATACAATCTTTAACAGAAATTACAGTTTTACCTAACTTCCCTTTTCCAAATTTAACATCTTCATCTACATAATTAAAATAATTATATTCTTTATTGATTTCCTTAACTTCTTCAATTATTTCTTTCATTTTTCTATGGTTTTTGGAGCTAAGAAATATCCATCTCTTTTATGTTTAGCATTCTTCAAGGCTTCTTCTTGACTCAGACAATTATTTACTTTATCTTCTCTAAATCTATTTACAATCTTTATTGGATGAAACGCCTCTTCTTCATTGTCTGTATTAATTTCTTCTAATTTAGAAAATGCTTCTAGTACGTCCTTTAATTCATGAGAGAATTCTTCAATTTCTTTTTCTGTTAATTCTAGTCTAGCATTCTTAGCTACGTCTTCTATTAACTTTTTATCAACTTTCATAATATTAGGTTTTACTCTAAACTTAAAAATATAACTAAAATAAACTTTTAATAAAAAAAGAAAAAATTATCTGTAACTTCTTTTATAATCTGTGGACAATTCAACAGGTATTCCTACTATTAAATCAAGATCTATAGGTGATATTCCCTTAAAATTGTCATTGTATATGGCAACAGGTTTTAATCCGTCTAGTAATCCTCTTAAACCTTACTTCTTAAGATATTAATAGATAAAAAAACTTATAAAACTAATTAAAAATTAAGCAACTTCAACTGTTTCTTTTGGAAATTTACTTTTTATCCTTTCTAAAAGTTCAGCATCAACCACTTTTCTTTTAGAATCATAAATTCCCACTGGTTCTACTCTAGAGATCTTCTCATCTACTGAAAACCATTCTGGACAAAGATGAAAAACAAGCTGATCTTTAAAATCAGGTTCCACATAATTATCAAACATCCACCTTATAGTTTCTGGTTTTAAACTTATACCTGTTCTAATATCCTCTAAGTTTAAACCCAGTGAGTTACTTATATTCATCCTTGCTACTTCGGCCCTTCCTCCTAATACCATACCTTTTCTATCACTATTTTCTTTAGTATAAACTCCACCATTTTCAAAATCAAAAATATGTACTGAGTTCATACCATCATAAGGCATTCTACCCCATTTTCGTCCAAAAATTACCCCTGATACAATACTAGTGAGTCTTTCACCACAAACGTCCCCAAATACATCTACCACATCAGTAGAAGGCATACTTGTCATTACATGTAATGTGTAATCTCTTAGCTCATATATCATTTTTAATTACATTAATCTGTAATTAAAAAAATATTTAAACTTAACTAAAAAGAAAAAAAGAAAATTTAAATTTTAACTTTGCTTAAAGGTTGCATTTCTTTCCAAGCTAAATCAAATAAACCATCTAATGCAGTTGCAAAGAATGGCGTATTAATCCAGACACCTACGTCGTAACTTGGATGTACTTCATCATCATCTAATACCATAAAGACAATTTCTTTTCCATCAATAACACAGAATCTTGCTTTTATTTTATCACTGTTTTTCACTTCAGCATATTTTGATAAATCTTTAGCAACTGCTGCTGTTTCTTTGTCATTAATAGGTGCAACAACTCTAATCTTTACACCTTTTTTCTTTAACTTTGCTAGGTGTGATTTTAAAGCGTCAAACTTTCTTAACAATCCCTTGCTTGTAGTCATTAAACTTACAGAGCTTTCAGCATTTCTAATCATTAGTTCTAAGTGTGCATAAAGATTATGTCTTCCTTGAACAGCTCCACTTAAATCTGTTGGTTCGATAAACTCAATCCCATTAGAATGTAATAGCTCAATCTCTTTCAAAGTTTCAGTTTGTTTCAACTCTTCAAGTCTATCAACATTTTCTTCGGCTTCAACTCTAACTAATTTCTTAACTCTTTCAATTACTTCTTTAGGTTCAACAGCTAAATACTTAATCGGCTTGCCAAGTTTCATTGTCACGAAACCTTTTTTCTCTAGACTTTCTAAAATATCATAAGCCCTAGATCTAGGCACACTTCCAATATCGGATAATTCACCCGCTGTTGATACTCCTCTAGAAAGCAAAGCAGTCCATATCTTTGCCTCGTACAGGTTCAATCCGAAGTAATGTCGGATTTTGTTAAGAAAATCTTCTTTAACAATCATGTAAACATACCTCCTGGTATAACACCCCTTTTTTAATTACTTTTAAATTACTTAACTATATAAACTTTGTTATTGTAAAGTTGTTATTTATGTAGTGTAATTTTACTTTGTGAATTATAAATTTTTTCAACATCAGCGACGGTATTTATCTCATTTAATTGTTTCTCGTCTTCTCTTAATCTGAGTACCTTAGGAAATCTTAAAGCGTAACCACTGCTGTAAGAATCACTTTTTTGTATTTCTTCATATCCTATTTCAATAACAATTCCAGGATTTAATTCCACAATCTTACCTTCTTCTCTTTTGATTAAAGGTTTTAATAATTTTGTAAGTTCTTTATATGTCAATCCTTCTGTTTTTTCTTTTATTCCTGTTCCTACTTTTCCAACTTCTAAATAATCCTCTTTATTTTTACATGCTAATGTAAAACTTGTTAACCATCCCGCTCTTTTTCCAGTCCCATATTCTCCTCTAACAATTGTTAAGTCTAGTGGTTCTAAAATCTTTTTTAATTTGCTCCATCCCTTAACATATCTTCCAGGTTTATATTCAGAATTTAAATTTTTCAACATTATTCCTTCATAACCTTTCTTTAAACTTTCTTCAAAGAATTCCTCTATTTCTTTTTCATTATCTGTAATTATTTTTTTAGTTAACACAATTTTTCCTTTCTCTTCTTTAATTATTTTTTCTAAAATTTCTCTTCTTTCTTCTAATTTTTTCTCCATTAAATTTTCTTTATAGTATAAAACATCAAACACATTTACTTCCACCGGATATTCTTTACTTATTTTTTCAATATCATATTTTCTTTTAATTCTTTGAGATATCTTTTGAAAAGGTAAATATTCTTTAGTATCTTTATCATAACCTACAACCTCAGAATCTATCATAAATTTTTCTTCTTTTATTTCTCTAATAACTTTAACGACATCTGGAAATTGCTCACTCAGATCTTCTAGGCCTCTTGTAAATATTTTAACTTTATCCTTATCCTTAGAAATTATAGCCCTAAAACCATCTAATTTTGTCTCAACTTGAATTCTCTCTCCAAATGAAACAAAAGCTTCTTCAATACTGGTAAACAATACAGCTAACATAACCTTTATGGGTCTTCCAAGCTTAAACTCGATTTCATTTAATTTATTATTTTTAGCCTTAACTGCAACATCTCCATAATCATTAATCATATCATTAACTTTTTGAATTTCTTCAACATCTTTTTCATATGCCTTTGCAATAGAGTCTCTAATTACTCCTTCTTTAATCCCAATTCTTAAATCACCAATTAGTGTTCTTACAATATATTTAGCTTCTTTTGCATTCGCATTACTTATTAGTTCTAAAATTAACTGTAATTTTTTATCAACCGCACCTTTACCTTCAGTATTAGCCAAATTAGAAATATTGTCAACAACTTTTTCTATAGTTAACTCTTTTTTACTCAATAAGGATTGGCTACTCATATTTTTAATTTTTTCACTAACATCTCCTAAATCTCCAATGTCACTCCATAACTGTTCTACATCCTTACTAGATTTTCCTCCAACCTTACTTAATGACTTTATCACTAATCTATCATTGATCCCTAGCTTACTTCTATTATAACTAGGAAAAACTCTTCCTTGCAGCAAATAAACAATTTGTTTCAATTCTTTTTCATTTAAGTTTTTAATAAATTCAGAAATTATGCTTACTTTGTCTAGTCTCCCAGATATATTACTTATTTTTTCATATAATTCAACTAATTCTATATACTTCATGGAAATGTTAATAAATTATTAAATATAAAGATTTGCTATGGATATATTAAATAATATAGAATCTAGATATTCTTGTAGATCATTTAAATCAAAAAAACCATCTATGACTGTAATAAGTCAAATTTTAGAATATGCAATTAAAGCTCCAAATGCAGGTAACTTGCATTCATTTAGATTTGTTATAGTTGATCATGAAGATCTAAAATTAGAATTAGCAAAAGCATGCATGGATCAATTATGGATAGCCCAAGCTCCATATGTTATAGTGATTTATTATGATGAAGTTTCTCTTAAGAAATATTATGAAAAAAACGCAGAAAAATATGGAAAACAAGATGCTTCAGTAGTGGGTGCTTTTATCTCATTATTAGCAAAAGAATTTAATTTAGATTCTTGCTTTGTCTCTGCTTTTGATGAAGAAGAAGTATCTAGAATTACTCGAGTTCCAGATAACGTACATCCTGAAGTTATAATCCCAATTGGTTACTCGGATGAAAATAAGAAAAAACAAGAATACCGTCCTTCAATTGATTTATTATCTTTCTATAATGAATTTGGTAAAAAAGGTTTTCGTGAAACAATAGAGGACAAAGTAAAAAATACATCTAAAAAAACTTCTAAAAAACTATCAAATTTTAATAAACTTAAAGAAATTTTCAAGAAAAACTAAATTTATACAAAATATAATGTTTGACATAGTTATAACAATCTTTATAACTTTTTTTATTCTATAAATTTCATGAGATCCGCAACAACTCAAACAAATATCGCACAACTATCTGATTCAAAACACCTAGATGGGACATTTTGGAAACAATTAGCAAAGGATTACTTGCCTCACGTTGGATTAATGGCTCTTTCACTTATTTTTGGAAATACGATTGGAGTAGTAACAACTACCGGCCAACTATCAAGTATGGAAGAAAATCAAGGTGTTGGGGAAGCAATTGTCGCCGCAAACTCTATGATTCAAAATCCAAACTATGGAAACATATTTTTAGGTTTTGGTGATAGATATGCTGCAAGAGTTTATATTCAAGAACATAATAACTCACTAGAATAATAAAACATAATTCTTTTTAAGAATAAATTAAAAAATAAAAAAGGAAGACTTAGAGCCTTCCTTCAATAGGGCATAACGCTCTATATACTTTAGGGGGGGTAAATTTGGCTTGATTATTATGCCCTAACAATCTCTATGCCAAGTTCGTTACTCATTCTGTTAGCATCCTCTTGACTTTGTTGAGACTTGTCAACATTGCCAAGTACATAAGGTGATTTTACACCAGTTATGATGGTCATCACCCTTAGTTTACCATTCATGTCGTCACTTATCCTTGCACCCCATATAACTTGTGCATCAGGATCTAATGAACTACTAACCATATCACCTACTTTACTTACTTCATCTAGCGTTAAGTCTTCTCCACCAGTAATGTGTATCAAAGCTCCAGTCGCACCATCATAGTTTACATCTAGTAGTGGATTACTCAGTGCTCTTTTTACTGCTTCTTCTACTTTCTTTTCAGTATCGCTCTCTCCAATACCTATTACTGAAACACCACTATCTTTCATAATTGTTTTAACATCTGCATAATCTAAGTTAACTAAACTTGGAACTGCAATAGTTTCAACAATACCTTTAATCATAGTAGATATTAGCTCATTTGCAACTGCAAATGCTTCTTTTAATGGCAAATTACCTGCAATTTGTACTAGTCTATTGTTATCAATTACAATTACAGTATCACATGTTTGTCTTAATTGTTGTAATCCCCATTCAGCTTTGTCAATTCTAGCTTTTTCAATATCTAAGGGCATTGTTACAGTTCCTATAACAATAGCACCATTTTCTTTTGCTAATTGTGCAACAACAGGTGCGGATCCAGTTCCAGTTCCTCCACCCATACCAGCACATACAAATACCATATCAGCATCCTTTAGTAATTCTCTTACTTCTTGTATACTTTCTTTTGCTGCTTCAGCTCCTTTTTGAGGAAATCCTCCACAACCTAAACCTCTTGTCAACTCTTTTCCCAGGAGAACCTTGTGATCTGCTTCACTTATATCTAAGTGTTGCTTATCAGTATTAAATGCATAAATTTCAGCACCTTGTATGCCTTTTTTATACAACCATGACGTAGCATTAGTTCCGCCACCGCCTAATCCTAAAACTTTTATGTTGGCATTTCCAACATTACTTACATCTTGTGTTCCACTTTCCGTGGAAGCTTGTAACGCATCTCTTATTAAAAAATCCATTTTTTTTCTTCCCCCATTTTTTGTATATCTTTTTTTATATATTTTTGAACGTATATTTTAGAGTTTAGTAACATTTATATTAAACTCAATACATACCTATCTTTAGAATAAGATTTTATCGCCAAATAAAACTGTTCGAACTAACAAAAGCCAAAAATTAAAGTTCGCCAAAACTTTGATTGTATTTTAATTCGCCAAAATTAAAATTTCTATTATTTAAATTTACAAAATTATATATAAACCTTCTTACAGTGAAACATATATTTTACAGTATATAAATGATTATTTAATGATATTTTCAACTTTTAACTATGAAATATTCCTCAGGAGATCTACTAGAATTAGAGTATGAAAATTCAAAGATAAAATGTCATTTAATCGAGGACAAAGAAGATGTTTATGTTTTAAAGCTAGATTCTGGTTATAATATAGGAGTGGCTAAAAACAAGGTAAAAAACATAGAACTAATAGGGAAGTCTTCTAAAAAAGCTAAACACTCTAAAAAGATTAAACTCAATAATGATCTACCTTTAATTTCTATTATTCATACCGGGGGTACAATAGCTTCCAAAGTAGATTATGAAACTGGTGGGGTTTATTCTTCATTTTCAGCTGAAGATCTAATTAGTATGTTTCCAGAATTATCAGAAATTGCAAATATTAATACGGTTTCAGCATTTAATGTAATGTCTGAAGATTTTTTATTTTCTCATTATCAAAAATTAGCCGCTACCATCAAAAAAGAAATAGAAAATGGTTCTACTGGTATTATTATAGGTCATGGTACTGATACTTTAGCATTAACAGCCTCAGCTTTATCATTCATCTTTGAAAATTTACCAATTCCAGTTATTTTAGTTGGTTCTCAGAGAAGTTCTGATCGTGGAAGTACAGATGCAGCAATGAACTTAATTTGTGCTACGGAGTTTATTACTAAAACAGATTTTACTGGTGTTGCCATATGTATGCATGAGTCAACTGAAGATAATGATTGTGTTATTCTTCCTTCATGTAAAACAAAAAAACTTCATACAACTCGTAGGGATGCATTTAAACCTGTTAATGATTCTCCAATTGCAAAAATCAACTACAAATCAAGAGATATTGAATTTTTTCAAGATTATTCTAAAAAAACAGATAAAAAATTAATAATTAAAGATAAATTTGAAGAAAAAGTAGGAATTTTAAGAACCTATCCTAATATGCACTCTGATGTTATAGAAAATTTTACAAAAAACAATTACAAGGGTTTAATTCTAGAATCCTCCGGTCTTGGCCAAGCTCCAACAAATATCAAAGAAAATCTTCCTAATTATGAAGCCTTTAAGGAATTATTAGATTCAGGTTGCACTATTGTTTTAACTTCCAATTGTATTTTTGGGCGTGTCCATCCAAATGTTTACAAGAATTGTAGAAGATTATCAGATATTGGGATTATTTATGGTGAGGATATGTTAACTGAAACAGCTTTTATCAAATTATCTTGGTTACTTGCAAATCACCCTAAGGAATTTAAATCATTAATAACTAATAACTTACGCGGAGAAATAAAAGACAGAACATTATTGTATTAAACAAATTTATAAATCTCTTTTAATTATACACTCTAATGGATCATCCACTAACCTCCGGGGAAGCAAAAGAACGTTTTATTAAATATGGTCCAAATGTTTTAAAGGAAATTCATAAATCAGGTATTAAAGAAATTTTACTAAGACAAATTAAAAGTAATTACCTTGTTTATGTTTTACTTCTAGCTTCTATCGTATCTTTCATAGTCCATCATATAACTACAGGCATAGCAATTTTGGTTGTAATAGCATTTATGATTTTATTTGGATTTATCCAAGAATATAAGGCAGAGAAAGCAATTGAAGCACTAAAAAGTTTATTAGCTCCAACTATAACTGTAATTAGAGATAATAAAGAAGTAACTCTTTTAACAAAGGAACTTGTCCCTGATGATTTCATATTATTAAAAACAGGAGATATTATCCCAGCAGATTGTAACATCATAGAACAAAATAATTTAGAGGTTGATGAATCAGCTCTAACTGGAGAATCAGTTCCAGTTCTTAAAAAAACACCATCTAAAGAAATAAAAGATGAAAATAAAATATTTATGGGTACATCCATTGTAAATGGAAAGTGTAAAGCAGTTATCACCCATACTGGTATGAATACTTCTTTTGGTAAAATTGCCTATAGAATTTCAACAATAGAAAAACAACTCCCTCTACAAAAAAAAGTTAATCATTTAACAACAACTATGGCTTCAATAGCTGTTATTCTTTCAATATTTGCAGGTACCATATTAGTATTACAGGCTCCTGAATTAACAAGGGAAGTTTTCTATGGAATTTTAGTTACAATAATAGCTTTATCAGTTTCAGCATTTCCAGAATCTTTTCCTGTTGTTTTAACTATTGCCCTAGCTTCCGGAGCAAGAAATATGGCTAAACAAAATGCTATTGTTAATAGGATGTCATCCATCGAGTCCATTGGTTCAGTCACTACAATCTGTACAGATAAAACAGGCACCATAACTCAAGGGGAGATGACTGCAAGAAAAGTTTATACAAATAATTCCACATTTAGTGTTTCAGGTTCAGGATATTCTAAACAAGGTGAAATAGCATTTCACAATAAAAAAGCAGATTTAAAACAAGAAAAATCTCTAAAGAAATTATTAGAAGCTTGTGTTCTTTGTAATGATTCCAAAATAAAATTAAATCCTAAGGATGAATTTGAAATAAATGGCTCGCCCACAGAATCTTCTTTAATGGTTCTTGCATATAAGGCAGAGTTATTCAAAGAATCTTTATCTTTTGAAAATCCAAAATTAGATGAAATTCCTTTTTCTTCAGAAAGAAAGTTTACCTCCACCCTTCACAAAACTAAAAGAGGAACTACTCAATTTTTTGTTGGTGCATTAGAAAAAGTTCTTACTAAATGTAGTTATGAACTTATTGACAATGAAAAAGTAAAATTATCCCCCCAACGTTTAGAAGAGATATTTGAAAAAAATACTGAATTTGCAAAAAAGGGTTTAAGGGTAATTTCTTTTGCATTCAAAGAAAATAATCTAAAATTAGAACACTCTGAATTTATATTTTTAGGATTAGTGGGCATTAATGACCCCCCACGCCAAGAAGTAAAAGATTCCATCAAAGCATGTAAAAAAGCAGGAATAGATGTTAAAATGCTCACAGGAGACAATCAACATACAGCCTCAGCAATCGCAAAAGAAGTTGGATTAAATGGAAAATCATTAACTGGAGAAGACCTAGATAATTTAACAGACAAAGAATTAACAGTTAAATTAAAAGATCATGATGTTTTTGCTCGTATTAATCCTGAACATAAATTAAGAATTGTCAAATTACTCCAAGATAAAAAAGAAATAGTTGCAATGACTGGTGATGGTATTAATGATGCTCCAGCCTTAAAAGAAGCAGACGTAGGTATAGCAATGGGTATTCGTGGTACAGCCGTTACCAGGGAAGTTTCTGACATTGTATTAAAAGATGATAATTTTGCTACAATTGTTTCTGCTATTGAACATGGAAGAACAATTTTTAATAATATTAGAAAATTTGCAGGCTATCAATTTTCCTGTAATTCAGCAGAGCTATTTACAATAGTGGTAGGTGTAATATTACAATTTCCCTTGCCTTTACTAGCTTTACAAATCTTATTTGTTAATTTAATCACTGATAATATGCCCTCTGTCACACTTGCATTTAATCCAAAGTCTTCAGATGTGATGAATGTTAAACCAAAAAATCCAGAGTCTAATATCTTAAATAAACATATTTTAATTCTTATAATCCTATTTGGAGCAACCATAGGTACAGGTGTTTTATTTTCATTTAAACAAGGTTTAGCTTTCAGCTTAGATACTGCAAGAACAATGGCACTAACAACTCTAATCATTTTTGAAGTCTTTAGTGCATACAACTTTAGATCATTTAGAAAATCTATCTTCAAAACTAAAATTTTAAAGAACAAGTGGTTAGTCTTGGCTTCACTTGGTTCAATAACTGCCTTAATGTTAGTGATTTATACCCCACTCAACAATGTATTTGGTACAACTGGTCTTCCATTAAATTTATTGGGCCTTTCAGCTTTAATTGCTTTATCCATTATATTTGTAGCAGAAATTGTAAAAAAAGCTTACGGAAAAAAAGCAAAAGTGTTTTACAATTAGATAATTATTTAAATGAAAACATCTTTTCATTTATGAAAAGATGGTAGATATCTCTAGAAAAGTCCAACAAGCAATTTGGGATGATTTAACTTTAGTTACAGCAGGTAATCTAAATTCATCATTACTTTCATACGAAGAAAGAAAAGCTTTAGCAAATAGATTGCAAGGGTGTTCTAATTTAGAAAATTTAAGAGAAATATTACATGAAGTAGACTCTAAGGGAAACTTAGAGAGCATGCAATCTCATCTCGATGATGAAGAAACATTTTTCTCAAGAATAGATGCAGACCTAGAGCGTCATAAATCTCAAATAGATGCTTTACTAGAATCTGAAGAACAAAATCATGTTATACCTCAAGATACTCATAATCATTGGACTGCTTTAATTTCTTCAATGAGTTCAATTAAAAGAAAATTAAAGGTAGCACATAAATCTCAAAGAAACGCTATTACTTCTTTAATGGAAGTTTCCACAAGACCAAAAGCAAAAGACAAAGTTGTAAGAAATACAGTTAATGAGTTTATTGCATCAGTTAATCAACAAAGTAGTGCTGATGCAGATTTTACTAAAAGATTAGGCTCGATTACAAATTCATTAGATAGTGAAGCTAAAGAACTAGCTGCAAAGTCAGGTGTAATAAAAGATCCAGAAGTACTTAGGGAATTAACTTTTGGAACTGGTCCCTTAGGAAGAGTTGCAGCTGCAGTTCTAATTGCAGCTTCTGCACTATCATTTTTAATGGCAAACCCTGCTTCTGCACAAACTGCTGATTCTGTAAGGACTGAACAAGTTCCAAGTTTAAATTTAACCCATGATCAAAAACAAACGATAATTAATATAATGTATACATTTTATGGTGTTACTAGGAGGCTTACTTATGCAAATGACCTATCTGTTGACCAATTAGAAGGTCTAATGATAAAATACGAATCTGAACTTGACACAGGAATAGCTAGTAGAACTACAAAAAGTCTAAATCAGTCTCTCATGTATGATTATGCTAAGGTAATTATTGCCTTACGACTCAAAGGTGCAGATAACTTAGCTAATCAGGCAAAATATAAAGATTTTTTATTTCAATTTATTGCTCAGGCATTAAATATCTCCGAACTTTCTACTATTACTATAAATGGCTTTAGCCACTCATTTAAGAAAACTAGGATTAGTGATTCCAAATCTTATGTGGCATACCTGCTAATAACTTATTTTGAAGATGGATATTCTCATAGTAAATACACTCCCCGTGATGAGAGGCGAATATTACGAATATTACGAATTGCTGCTAATATTCTTTTAAATTATTCTTCAAATCGTTCTCACATGATTTATACAGCAGTGTTTTTAATTAATCATTTCCCTTCTGATGTGAACTCTAACTTACTTACTGTACTATACAATTATTTCATGGAATATAAAGACAGTACGGATTTAGATGCACTTGCTAATTGTGGATTAATTGCAAAATCAATTGTTCAACATCCACTATTTGTAACTGACATAAACAACTTTCGCACTATACGCAAAAATTTCATTCTGCTTAATAAAGAATTATTTAGTCAAAATATTGTGGGGCGTGTAGAGGAAGAAAATGCTGTAATAGCAAGAAGAAGAATGAGACAACAACAAGCAGATTCTACTAGCTCAGCTAATCGACAGGCAGAAAATTCATTAAACTGGTAAAAAACTATAAAAACTCTTAATTATTCTTAATGGTATGGATTATAAAAAAATAGGCTTCAAATCAGGATTAGAAGTTCATAGACAGCTAGATACTAATAAATTATTTTGTTCTTGTCCATCTTTAGTTAATGATCCTAACCAAGCAGATATTAATTTTAAAAGAATATTAAGGACTTCTCAAAGTGAACTTGGTGAAGTAGATAAGGCAGCCCTTCACGAATTTAAAAAAAATAAATTCTTCAAATATGAGGCAACATCTCATTCTTCTTGCTTAGTTGAGTATGATGAAGAGCCACCCCATAATTTAAATCAAGAAGCATTACGAGTAGCAATACAAGTAGCTAAAACATTCAATGCAAGTGTGGTAGATGAACTTCAAGTTATGAGGAAAGTTGTTATTGATGGTAGCAATGTTTCAAGTTTTCAAAGAACTATTTTAGTTGCAATTAATGGCTATATAGAAACTTCAAAAGGTAAGGTAAAAATACCTTTAATTTGTTTAGAAGAAGAAGCAGCAAAGAAAGTCCAAACAGAATTAACTTTTACTAAGTATAGACTAGATAGACTAGGCATCCCGTTACTGGAAATTACAACAGATGCTTCATTACAAGATCCAGATCATGTTAAAGAAACAGCATCCTTAATTGGTATGGCACTAAAATCTACAGGCAATGTTAAAGGTGGTATTGGAAGTGTACGCCAAGATATCAATTTAAGCATAAAAGGTTCTTCAAGAATTGAAATAAAAGGCTTTCAGGATTTAAGGGTAATGCCTAAGGTAATCATTAATGAAACTAATCGTTTAATATCTTTAAAGGAGTCTAAGCCTGAGGTGAGAAAAATTAATACAGACCTAACTACTGAATTCCTAAGACCTATGCCCGGTTCAGCAAGAATGTATCCTGAAACAGACATAAGACCAATTAAAATAACTCAATCTTTATTATCATCCATTAAAAAACCAGAATTAATCTCAGATAAAGTTTCTTCTTTAGAAAAAAAATACAATATTGATAAAAATTTAGCAGAAGAATTAGTAAAAAAAGAAATAAATTTAGATCCTTACTTAAAAAAATACAAAAATATTGAATCAAAAAAATTAATTGAAATCTTAATTAATGTTCCTAAAGAAGTTAAATCTAGATTTAAAATTAAAATCTCACAAGAAAATTTAGAGCAAGCTTTAACATTATTAGATCAAGGAAAGATAAATATCCAATATCTTGTAGATGTATTAAATGATTTACACAATAATAAGTTTGACATCAACAAATATAAACAAGTAGATCTTAATGAAATTGAGCAAGATATTAAAAAAATAAAACAAGAAAATAAAGGTGCTTCATTAAATGCTCTCATGGGTATTGTAATGAAAAAATATGGTGGTAAGGTAAATCCAAAAGATATTGCTACACTATTAAAAAAAGAGGATGAATAAATACTTAAAAATAATTTTAATTTTAATTGCCTTAATAGTCATTAGTCGTTTTGCTAATTTTTTCTCAGCATCTTATCTAGATTCTCAATTTGAAAGGGATTCATCTGGTTTTATTTTAGAAACTCGTCCATACCATATAGAGGCAGGGGAAAATGCAATTTTACTAATTCATGGATTTTCAGCCTCTCCCTTCACAACACATTATCTAGACAATACATTTCTTAAACAAAATGTGACGATTCATGCCATTTCAATCCCTGGTCACGGTTCTTCCCTTTTTGATTTAAATGAGTTAAATAGAACTGATTGGATTTTACATGCGGACAAGGCCTATAAGGAATTAAAAAAGAATTATTCGAAAGTTTATATCCTAGGTTATTCTCTTGGAGGTGATCTAGCTTTAAATGTAGCTTCACGAAATGATGTAGATAAATTAATTGTGATGAATGCTCCAATAAGATATGAAATTAGAAATGCAGATTTATTTCTACCTTTCCTAAGAGTTATAGAAGGTTATCACACAAAAGGATTTTTCCCAGGATCAGAATCAAAAGATATTGCAGATATGTATGTGGACCTAAAACTTTACCGCGCAGTTCCAGTCAAAAGTATGATGGAAGTAGTAACACTAAGCAAAGAAACAAGAGAAGTTATCTCAAATATTTCAGCACCTTCTTTAATAATACAATCTGAAAAAGATACTTTAGTAGACCCTTATTCGTCTGTTTTCATATTTTCAAGAATTAATAACCCTGACAAAAAAATTGTTCTACTTTCAGAATCATCCCACATAAATTTTTCAAAAAAAGATCAAGATATCGCCTTAAATGAAATTGGAAAATTCATAAAAAACTAACCAAATCTTTATAATACTCTTTAAAATATTCTATTTATGAAAGCTAAAACAACTTCATGGAATTTATCTGTTATGTTTGATTCGGATGATGATCCTTCAATGCAAGAACTAAGAGAAGAAATAGAAAAATCTTCTAAAAAATTCATAAATCAATGGAATGATAAATCATATTTAGAAAGTTCTTCAAAATTAAAGCAAGCATTAGATGAATATGAATCTTTTTCAGAAAAATATTCTGCAGGAGGAAAAGAAGAGTTTTATTTTCATTTAAGAACATCTCTAGATCAAAATAATCCTAAACTAAAGGCAAAATTACAAAAAATTACAGATTTCTCAATAAAAATTGAAAATGAGATTCAATTCTTTGAGTTATCTTTAGCAAAAATTCCACAAGATAAACAAAAAGAACTCCTGGAAGATAAATCATTACAATCTTATCATTACTTTTTAGAAAAAATCTTTGATTCATCTAAGTATCTTCTCTCTGAAGACCAAGAAAAAATCCTAAACTTAACCTCTATTCCGGCACACTCTAAATGGGTAAGGATGACTTCAGATTTTATATCAAGAGAAGAGCATGAGCTAAAAGGGGAAGATAACAAAATAACTATGAAATCTTTTTCAGATATTACTTCTTTAATGAACAGTAAAAATAAAGAAGTTAGAGATGCAGCTGCAACAATATTTAATGGTATTCAAGAAAAATATTCAGATGTAGCAGAAGCAGAAATTAATGCTATTTTAGAAAATAAAAAGATTAATGATTCCTTAAGAAAAACACCTCGTCCAGATTTTTTAAGACATTTATCTGATGATGTTGATAGTAATGTCGTAGATTCTTTAGTGCATGCAGTTTCATCTAATTACAAACTTTCTCAAGAGTTTTATACATTAAAAGCTAAATTATTCAATGTAGAGAAATTAAAATATCATGAAAGAAATGTTCCTTATGGCAATATAGATGAATCTTATGATTATGATGATTCACTAGAATTAGTTTCAAAAGTATTTACTAATTTAGACCCTAAATTTAAAGCAATTTTAGATGACTTTGTTAATAATGGTCAAATAGATGTTTTTCCAAATAAAGGAAAATCTTCAGGTGCATTTTGTACAGATTCTCTTAAAGGCTTACCAACCTACATTTTACTTAACCATACCAATAAGTTAGAAGATGTAAGAACTCTTGCTCATGAGCTTGGCCATGGCATTAATGATCAATTATCTAGAAAACAAAATGCTCTAAACTTTGGAGTTTCAACTTTCACTGCTGAGGTTGCATCAACTTTCATGGAGGATTTTGTTGTCAAAGAATTATTAAAAGAAGCAGATGATGAACTTAAACTTGCATTATTAATAACTAAATTAGATAGTGATATTTCTGCAATATTTAGACAAATTGCAGGTTATCAATTTGAACAATCCCTACATGAAGAATATAGAAAACAAGGTTATTTACACAAAGAAGAAATTGGGAAATTATTCCAAAAACACATGAAAAATTACATGGGTGATTCTATTGAACAATCCCCTGGATGTGAAAACTGGTGGGTTTATTGGGGCCATATTAGAATGTTTTTTTATGTTTATTCTTACGCTTCAGGATTATTAATATCTAAATCCTTACAATCAAAAGTAAAAGAAAATCCGGGCTTTATTAAAGAAGTAAAAGAATTTCTATCTGCAGGTTTATCAGATTCTCCTAAAAATCTATTTTCAAAATTAGGAATTAATGTAGGAGATGAATCTTTTTGGAATCAAGGTTTAACTGAGATCGAACATTCATTAAAAGAAGCTGAAGATTTAGCTAAAAAACTAAAAAAGATATAATTTAGTTTGGGAATTTATTTAAAGAATTTTTATTATTATTAAATTATGGAAAAAGAAGAGATTATTTCTAAAACTACTAAATTCGTAAAAGAAACCTTAGAAGGTACTGAGTCAGGCCATGATTTTTGGCATATTAATCGTGTTTATAATAATGCAAAAAATATAGCTAAGAATGAAGATGTAGATCTCTTTACAATTGAATTAGGGGCATTACTTCATGATATAGCTGATTCCAAATTTCATAATGGTGATGAAGAAATTGGGCCTAAAAAATCAAGAGAATTTCTAAAAAGTTTAGCTGTTGATCAAGATGTAATAAATCACGTTGAAAAAATAATTAAAAATATCTCTTTTAAAAATATATTTTTTAAAGGTAAGAATACTAAACAAGAATTCAAATCCTTAGAACTAGACGTTATTCAAGATGCTGATAGATTAGATGCAATGGGTGCAATAGGTATCGCTAGAACGTTTAATTATGGAGGATATAAAAATAGACCAATATATGATCCAAATATTAAGCCAAATTTAGATATGTCTAAAGAAGAATATAAAAAAAGCAATGCTCCAACAATTAACCATTTTTATGAAAAACTATTATTGTTAAAAGATTTAATGAATACTCTAACTGGTAAAAAATTAGCAGAACAAAGACACACATTTATGGAATTATATTTAACTCAATTTTACAATGAATGGGATGGAAAAATTTAACTAAAAACTCCTTTAGGTGCATGATTACCTTTTAATTCTTCAGCCACAATATAAATATCATTTATTTTCGCATTATCTCCAAACTTCTCTCTTAATTTTAGTATAAAATCTCTTAATTCAGAAGAGGTTTTAGCTATCAACCCAATATCAACATCCCAATTTTCATTTCCTAAGTATTTGTAAAAATATATTACATTTTTATGTTCCTTTAGAAATAATTTAAGTTCATTTTCTTTATTTATTGAATTAAATTTTATCTGTAAATTATACCATTCATAATCAAATTTTCTAACATCTATAGAGATAGTATAACCTTGTATTATTCCATTATTTTCTAAATTTTTTATTCTATACTTTATTGCATTTCCAGTTAAATTTATTTTTTTAGAAATTTCCTTGTATTCTATTCTAGAGTTTTCACTTAATAACTCTAAAATTTTTAAATCAGTTTTATCTAATTTAACACCTTCTTTACTTTCACTATATGCAATATATTTTTTCACACCTAAAATCTTAGTTGGAAAGCTTTCTTTTTCTGCCCCAGTATTTATTATTAAATAATTTTCTAAATTGCTCGAAATATTTTTTATTATTTCTTTTATCTTTTCTTCTAATTGCTTTCTATCTTTTACCAATAAATCAAAAACAACATTCCATTTTCCAATTGTAGGTCCTAAATAAGTTATAAAATCATTTTTCTTTAAATTTTCAATAATCTCTTTCTCTTTCTCTTTATTTACTCCTTTTAATTGAAAAAAACAAGTATGAGTATTATATCCTAAATATTCTGTATTAACTATTGCATAAAATCCTAAGATTATTTTATCTTTTTTTAATTTCTCTAATCTGTAATTTACAACTTCCCTACTTAATCCCACTTTCTTTCCTAATCTAGATATAGGTATTCTTGAATTTATCATTAATTCTGTTAATATTCTACTATCTTTCTTATCCATATTTACTTTAAATAAAATATATTATATAAATCTTGCGTTTTAGTAAAAATATAATAAAAAAGTTTTATATTAAAGAATGTTTTAACTACTTTTAGATAAACATAGGGGGAAATTAAGATGGGTAGATTAAATCAAATAAGATGTAACTTAACTGCTAAGTTTTCATATGAAACACTTAACAAAATTAGAAATGGGATTTTCATTATAGGGACTTTATCTATGTTAGCAACTGGTGTTCATTATTTAGCAAAGGATCGTCCCGAGTTAGATAGAGTTATGGAAATAGATTCACAATTAAACTCCGAAGTTAGTTATAATGACTTGGTAAGCGACAATATTGATAGCATTATCAATTTTTCAAAGGAGATTCAGACCGAAAGAGACAGTTTAATGTCGACACCAAGTTATAATGAACAATTAGAATCATTACAATCAGGAGTTTACCCTCATTTACCAATTTTTCTTGAAGGGTTATTATCAGTTGGGTTGATATTTTTGATGCATAAACCATACGCTCCACCTCACAATTAAAATTTAATCAACAGTGAATAAAGTAGAATCATGTACATCAAAGATTCCAATTCTTGCTGCAAGATCTAACCACCCATGGGCATAATTTAAAGCAGCAAAAGCATTAACGTAATCATCCTTACTTTTGAAATAAAAAGCATCTTTTACATATCTCTCAACCATGTCTACTATGTCTTTTCTTTCATTCACTAACTTAGTTCTATTTGCAGATTCTTTAGCTTTCTCTAAAGCTTTTGAAGTTACTTTAAAATATTTCTCTAATTTTTCTTCTGTAATCTTATCTTTCATATTTATGATAAGAATTTAATATTTTAAAGAATTTCTATTAAGCAGCTTGCACAATATGCACTCTTCCTGCAGAAGTTGAGGTAATTTTATTCAAACATTCAAAATCACCACGAAATGTATCGTCCATTCTTCCAGGCGTATAATGAATAGCCCTAAGGCCTGATGCACCATTAAGTCTTAGTACATCTTCGCTATCAACAATATTCACACCGGGGGTAGTTATAGTAGCCTTTAAATTATCAATTGTAACTGTCAATACTTCATATTTGATTGTACCATCTTCATAATTGTCAATTTCATTTTCTTCAATTTTGCATTGATAAACTTTCATATATGGAGTTTCTTCAAAACCAAATCCGGTCTCATCATCTGTGTTCTTTACACCTAACCCCAGAACTACTAGATTAACATCTGTATTTGTTCTCCCAGTAATATCTAAAACTTGTCTTCTTAATTCTTCATTGGAACCTTCTTCACAATAGGCAATAACAGCATTTGTAATTCCATATATTTCATTTCTATTTGGAACATTCATCCCCAATCTAATATAATCTTCAGGAGTTACTAAATGCATATTTTCATCTATATTCCTTATTATACTATCATAACTAAGAACGAGGATAGGGGATACATGGGTAATTGGTTCATTTTTCCCATAAGTATTTTCATCTACAAGTCCATTATCTCCAAATTTTTCAGAATGTTTTGCTAAAACTTCTTTACCCAATTCGTCATTAACCATTTCTCCAATCCTAGGAAACAAAACTTTTCTTCCTAATTGATTCCCTATTTGAGTTCTTGTTACTAAATCTGTTATTGGATTTTTAGTTCTTATGTGGTATACCATTTTTATTTTTCCTTTAATATTCTTCAAGTAAAAAGATTAATAAAGTTATCTTTTTCCACATAAAAAATTTATTTTCCAAATCTTCCATCTAATGTATCTAATGCTGATTTAGGATCTATTCCCTCCATTCTCGCCATTTCCATTGAATATCCAGTTTTGGCAACACCTTTCCAAACTTTAAATTCTCTATCATGATCTTCATAATCAGCCACTCTCATTACTTGTCTAGAATTTCTTCCAATTCTATGCTTCCATACTTGATCATCATTAGTCGCATGAAAAAAAGATATTCCATGTGCTGTTAATGCATAATTTATTCCTTTTGCTATCTTTCTTTTTTCTTCAGGTTCAGCACCGCCAGGATGCTCATCAAGAAATACCATATCATTTTTTGAAACATATTCCAACATTGTCCTAAGATCATGAGCACTAGCTGCAAAATGGCTTAAATTAAATCTATTTCCTAAGTCTAAACAAGGGAACAATGTCCCAGGAAGAGATATTTCACATGATTCTGCAAAACAAAGACCCCCATTCATTGGTAAATGTATGTTCAATGCAGCTGTGTTCAAATAAACAGACTTACCCCTATTATTAGGTCCGTGAACATAAATTTGTCTCATTCTATCATCTATATGAACATCATTTGGAACATTTAATTCAACAACTTTTCTATCCTTTCTCCCTCTACCTTCAGTTTTAAAATATCTTGGATTATATGCTCTTTCAATATGGATTTCTCTTTTTTCAGGATCTAAATAAACTGGTTTACATACTGGAATTTTATTACCCTGTACTGTTTTTATCATAAAAGGTAAACTTAAATCCCTAAAGTATTCAAGTTTTGGTCTTATTTCCCTCACTTGACGTATTAAATCAGAAAATTCTCTCATTACCTTAACAGCACCATTTGCCCAATTTATATCCAAGGTATGTTTATCTGTAAACTGGCCAGAGTCTCTAAATTGTCTAACACTATCTCTAAAGGGTCCCAAGGCTGCTCTTGCCTCCACACTAAATTGAGCCAGTAGATTAGCTGCTTCAGATGTTCCTGAAAATTCAGCTGCACGTTCAAATGCTTGGGGGAGCTGAATATATTTTTTTACATTTCTTATCTCTCTCTTTATTCTTCTTTCATCAGGACTATCCCCTTCATCTTCATCCCCATCATCATCTCTAGAAGACCCATATCCATAAACATTTTCTAAACGCGAAGAAGGTAAGGCTCCTACGATTCTGTTTAACTCCTTTCTTGTTTTATCATCAACCCATTCAGCAAGAAAATCAGATCTAAACATAGCATCCTCAATATCAAAAGTATGTAAAATTAAATCTTCTGTAAATTCAATTCCATCACAATGAGGAACATTACCATAACACCACCTAAATTTGTCTGGATAAAGATGATGAAATGGCAAATCTAATCTAAAATCTTGATGAACTGTCTCTTTTTTTCTCCTTACTCTTGTTAAATCTGGTATTTCTATATCTATCATTTTATACCTTTATCAAAAAATCAAATTTATTGATTTTTATACTTATCAACTTCTTGATTAAATGTAACTAATTCGATACCAGCTGTTTTAAACAGATCTTCTGTTTCTTTTCCAGCATGGTATCTTTTAGCACATACTACTCTCTTTATCCCAGAATTTATAATTAATTTAGCGCAAGTACTACAAGGTGTTAATTTGTTATACAATGTAGATCCTTCTAAAGGTATTCCAAGCATGGCAGCCTGACAAATAGCATTTTGTTCAGCATGTGTAGTTCTAACACAATGCATTGATTCAGAACCATCTTCATGCACCATAGTTTTCATTTGATGGCCCACCTCATCACAATGTTCTAATCCTTTTGGTGCTCCAACATAACCTGTAACTAAAATATGTTTATCTTTTGCAACAACACATCCAAACATACCTCTATCACAGGTGGCCCTTCTCCCAACAGATTCTGCTATTCTTAAAAAATATTCATCCCAACTAGGTCTTGGATATTTCTTGTTTAAATCTTTTAGTAATCTATCAAGTTTTTTATGTAAATTATCTAAACTAGAATCATTATTAATTATAATTTCAGACATAGCCTCAACATCTTTAACTCTTTGAGCACTAGCATTTTCACTATTTTCTCTTGTTTCAACATCTTTAAATTCCTTTAAAGAATTTATATCTCCTGTTCTCCCTCTTTCTTTCAATCTTTCAAATCTTATTTCAGCAGGGGCTTCAACATTAATTAAAATAAAATCTTCTTTTGTTTTCAAAATATTAACTTCATCAGGATTTCTTATTGAATCAACAACGTATTTTTTATTTTCTTCTAGTTTCTCTAAAGTTTTTAATGCTAAATAACCACTTCCATTTCTCTCTCTTAGTTCATTGGCTAAATTAATCAGATTCTCTCTTGATTCTTCAATGCTTCTCTTAACTAACTCTTCTCTAATTCTATTAGATAGTGATTCATACAAAAATCCTTTTTCTTCTAAATATTTACCAACTTCACCTTTTCCAGAGGCATTTTGTCCAGTTAATCCAATTATCATCAATAATAAAAAAAAGTTTTTATTTAAAATAGATTACTGTCCATCAAAACTTATATCCTATAATAGCTTTAACAAAAGAAACATTTTTATACTACTTATTCAAATATCACTTTAATGGAAAAATTAGCAATTTTTACAATTCTATTTTTATTAGTAGCACCAATTTTAGTTAACGCAGATTTAAGACAAGATTTAGAAACAATAGCAAATAATGCCTTACAAGACCCTAGTTATCCTGACTACATTGAAAGAGCAGAAAAAGCTCTACCTTTAGCTGGAAAAATTACATTAACTGATAAAGATGAAGTTATTTTTGCAACCATAGATAAACAAGGCACTATCACTTTTGATGATAGTGATGAATATGATTTAATAATAACAGGAACAGAACAAGATATATTGGCATTAAAAAATATTTCAGATATTTCACAAATCCAAGATAAAGTTTCAAATTTAGTTTTTAGTTCTGAAACATTTAAAGGAAATTTAGCTTTAACAGCAACTGAGGAATATTTACAAATAGAATTAAACAAAGATCTTTCCTTCTCTCAAAAAATTACAAGAATTTTCATAAAACCTTTATTATCATTATTCATCAAGTAAATAGGAGTAAATAATGGAAATTCAAGGAATCAAAATAAACTGGCTAGGCCACAATAGCTTCAAACTAAAGAAAGATAAGGTAATTTATATTGACCCATATAAAATTTCTTCAAAATCTAAAGCAGATCTTATTTTGATAACCCATGACCATTACGACCATTTCAGTTTAGAAGATATTCAAAAAATTTCAAAAAAATCAACTATAATAATTGCACCTCATTCTTTCAAAGATTCATTAAAAGATTATAATGTTCAATTAATGGAACCAGAAGAATCCATAGTTGTTGAAGATATTAAAATAGAATCTTTGTACGCATATAATATAGATAAAGAATTTCATAAAAAATCAACTAATAATTTAGGGTATATCTTAACAATAGATAAAACAAGAATATACCATGCTGGTGACACAGATTTAATTCCTGAAATGAATCATGTAGATGTTAACATAGCATTCTTACCAATATCTGGAAAATATGTTATGGATGCAGAAGAAGCAGCCCATGCAGCTAATATTATTGAACCTGAAGTTGTTATTCCAATGCATTATGGTTCGATCATAGGCTCGCAACAAGATGCAGAATCATTTAAGAGATTAGTTGATCCAGAAATTAAAGTATTAATTCTAAAAAAGGAAAATATATAAAGGATTATTTTTTATAATATAACAATGGAAGAAAAAACTTCAAAGGAAAAACATTCTCCCAAGAAAAAAGATTGGTGGAAGTCCAGAAAAAATTGGATGGGAATTTCTTTATTACTTGCAATATTATTAATAGTTTCAATATTTTCCTCAGGGTTTAATTTTAATTCATCTCAAAAAGCAGAAGAAAATATTCTAAGTTTCCTATCATCAATTCCAGACATTGAAAATTTCGAAGTAGTTTCTATTCAAGAAGAAAGTGATGTATACAAAGTTAACCTAAACTTAAATGGAGAGGCTGTAGAGGTCTTTGCTTCTAAGGATGGTAAATTATTATTCACAACTCATGTTCCTTTAACAGAAATAGAACAAGTAGATGTTCCAGATCAACCAACTGACACTGGTATTCCTAAAACTGATAAACCAGTATTTGAAGTCTTTGTTTCACCTTATTGTCCCTACGGATTACAATATGAAAAAGGATTACTTCCAGTTTATGATCTATTAAGCGAAAAAGCAGATATAAGCATTCAATTAATGAGACCTACACATATGCAAGAAGAAACTAGTGAAATTCTAACTGAATTGTGTATAATAGAAGAATACGATAATAATGCATTCTTCAAATATCTTAATTATGTTATCTATGATGAAGATGCTGCAATTTGTTACAATGTTTATCATGGAGTAAATCTTCAAACAAATGAACAACTTATTACAGAGAATCATCAAGATGGAGTTTACTTTACTGAATGTATGCAACCAATAATTGATGCTGCAATAGAAAAGGCAGAAATCGATTCAGAAGTAATTAATACTTGCTTAGAAACAAAAGCAGACCAATTATATCAAGATCAATCTAGTTATGTATCATCAATAGGTGCAAGCGGTTCACCTACACCTAAACTAAATAGTGCAGACTTAACTGGGGACCTGCGTGGACGTTCACCAGAATTAATAAAACAAGCAGTATGCTCAGCCTTCACAGATGAATCAAGACCATCAGAGTGTGACGTAGTTCTTTCAGCAGATACATTCACACCAGGTATTGGGGTTGCTTCAACTTCTTCAGTTCCAACTAATGCTAATATTTGTGGATAATTAATTTCCTCTCCAATGAATTATTTTATTCTCCATAATAATGAATGATTTATTTAATACATAACCCATCAGACCCAATATAAAGATTAAAGCATACAACTCGGGAATATTATATAACATCTGTGCATCAATGATCCTTTTTCCCAGTCCATATTTTGCACCACCTAAAAACATCTCAGTCACGATAATAAGAATAATACATAAAGATACAGCTAATCTATATCCACTAAAAATATTATCAAGAGAATCAGGTAAAAGCACCCTGGTAAACAATTTTCTTCCTTTAATACCCATTTTTCTTGCTAGATTTAATCTATTTTTATTTATCCTCCTTATTCCATAAATACTAGCAACAATTATAACCATTGAGCCACCAAAGCTTGCAACAGCAATCTTTGATAAATCACCTATACCAAAGAAAAAAAGAAATAGGGGAAAAAGTGCTATGGGTGGTATTGATCTAAAAAAATCAACAAATATTTCTAAATTAATTCCAACTTTATAATAACCAATCATCATCCCAATAGGTGTTCCAATTATCACAGATAAAATAAATGCAAGAAATGTCCTCCAAAATGTTAAAAGAACATCTACAAGTATGGAATCTTCAATTATTAGTTCATAAAGACTAATGATTATTTTAAAGGGTGATGTAAAGAATAAAGTTGAAACTAAATTTAATGAAATTATAATTTGCCATAAAATCACTAATATAACAATACTAAAAAAAATTTTAATATTTGATTTCATCTTCTAAATTTCCTAGAATTTGTTTTTTAATTTCTTGAAATTCTTTTGTTAGTTTAATCTCTTGTTTTCTTGGTTTAGATAGTTTTACTTCAATTATTTTTTTTACTTTAGTTGGTGAATTAGATAATACAATTATTTTATCAGCAAGATAAATAGCTTCATCTAAATTATGTGAAACAAAAATAACTGTTTGTTTTGATTTCTGCCAAATTCTTAAAACAAGATCCTCTAATTCAATTGCAGTTTTATAATCTAGTGAGGAAAAAGGTTCGTCAAGAAGCATTAATTCGGGATTATAAATTATTGATCTTGCTAGTACTGCTAGTTGTTTTAATCCTCCTGATAATTGATAAGGATAATATTTCTTAAAATCAAAAAGAGTTTTTCCTCCTACTTGGATTTTTTTTAATAAATAATCAATTTTAACAACATCTTTTTTCTTAGCTACAAATTTTATATTTTCTGTTAAAGTCATCCAATTAAAAAGAGAATCATTAGGGTTCTGAAAGACAAGATATGATTTAAATTCATTAACTGATTTTTTAATTGTAATTGAGCCAGATGTAATTTTTTCTATTCCTAATATCATCTTTAATAATGTTGTTTTACCACAACCATTCGGACCAAAGATAGTTACTAGTTCGCCCTTTTTTACATTAAAGCTAACATCTTCAATAATTTTTAGGAAATTATTTTTTGACGAAATATTCTTTACTAAATTTTCAACTTTAAGATAATTCATAATCCATTCCTAAACCTATCTTTTTAGAATTAATTTTCCAGTATCTACTCTTTTCTTTAATATCTCTTCATCAAGAAGAAAATCTGCTGTTGCCTGTATCAATATTCTTTTTTCATTATTTAAATTATTAGAAAAGTAATATTCAGGGAGAGTTATTTTCTCAGCAATCTCCGGTTCTATGGCTATGTGGTTTGGCAATATTCTTTTAGCAGTTGGTAAATCATCCGATATAAACTCAAATGATTTTTCCATAGCTGTTAAAAATTTTTCCGTTTCTTCTGGATTTTCATCCATAAATTTTGTTGAAATAACTGCTCCTGAAAAAAAAGGTGAAAACCCAGTTGTTTTAGCATAAACTGATCCGCCTTCAAGATATTCCCCTATTCCTTTTTCTACACCTATTGTGGGATATGGTTCAAGGGATAATAAAGCATCAATTTGTCCTCTTTCAAGGGCTGGTAATTGCAAATTTTTACTTAACTCTATCATTTCAAAATCATTAACATTCTTTTTTTCTAAAAATTTAGTAAGCATTATTCTTGCAAAAACACCTTTATTTGTTCCTATTTTTTTCCCATTTAAATCAGAATATTTATTTATCCCAGAATCTTTCCTTACTATCATATTTTCTGGATGTTTATCATTAGTGTAGAATGCACCTGCATATATTTTAAATAAACCTGGATGATTGTTCTCTAAAGAATACGATACTATAACATTTCCCTCTGGTGTAGCATCTAATTCCCCTGCTGCAAAAGCATTCATTAAAGTATTAGTTGAATCAAATCTAAATGTTTCAACTTTAAGTCCTTGTTCTTCGAAATATCTATTTTCAAGGGCAACAAATAAGGGGACATAATTTGCATTTGCCTTATATCCAATTCTAATAACTTTATTATTTTCATTAACACTAAATCCAGTGTATTGTGTCATAGATATGGCTAAGAATATCACCACAAGTACAATTATTCCAATGGACGTTTTCTTTTTCATAACTCTTAAGGCAAAAATGGTTAATTTTAAATATTGTTAGTAATATCTATTACTAATGGATATTAATATTTTAGAAGAATTAGGACTTTCAAGAAATGAATCAAAAATATATCTCACATTACTGAGGATTGGAAAAGCAAATAGTGCAGAACTTGCAAGGGAGTCGGGAGTACATAGAATTAATGTATATGATGTTATTAACAGTTTAATCTCTAAAGGCATAGTTTCTTATATTTCTGAATCAGGAACAAGAATCTTCAAACCAGAAACCCCTGAAAAACTAAAAGAAGTTTTATTTTCAAAGATGGAATCCTTAGACAAGATATTACCTGATATGTTAAACTCATACAACTCTAAAAAAGAAGACTATGAAGTTAGTATTCTTAGGGGTGTCGAAGGCAAAAAAACTCAATTTGATGAAACTTTAAAAATAGCTAAAAATACAAAAAATTGTATATTTTCACCCCATGGACTAACATCTTTCGAAAAAGAACCATACAAGAATGGATTAAAAAAATGGTTTGAATTATTACAAAAGAAAAATGTAATTTCTAAACATTTAATTTTAGATACTCCTGAAGCAAAAAATCGCATTAAAAAATTAAAAGATGTTAAAAAATATAGTGCTAGATTTTCCAAAGACATAAATTATTCACCAGTTTCATGGAATGCTTGTGATAATCTTCTATTTTTAACATTCCATGTTGAACCTTATTTAATAATTAGAATAAAATCTAAAGAAATTGCACAATCTTTTATAAATAGCTTTGAAATTATGTGGAAATCATCCAATAAATAATTAAATTTCTATATCGTCAAAAACAAAAAGTTTTTTCTTAGAAAAATCATATTGTGCTCCACTAAATTTATTAATTTTATCTTCCTTAGGTAATATGTCATTTTTCCACTGATATAAATCAGCATCAATATATTTTCCAGGATATATTATCAATCTCCAGAGATCATTCCTAACTAGTGTTCTTGGAAAATCTACTAATCTTTGTCTTATTATATGTGTGACTGCAAGTTCTTCTAAAATAAAATTAACATTAGCTTCATTATACTCTCTATTTCCAATATCTTTTTTTACACATTCTCTAAACTTCTTATCCTTTTTCTCTAATTTTTTTAGTTTATGGAAAAAATTAGTAAAATCTTTAGAATTTAATATTACATAATCTATTGGTAAAAAATGAAAAGCATTAGGCATATATCTTTTCTTTTTTTGTATTAATTTCCTTAATCCGTTACTATGTGCTAATACTTTACTATTCATCTCAACTCTTTTTTTATGGGTTAAATCCTCTGCATTAAAATACAATCCAGTAGTGTAGAGTATAATCACATCATTTGAAAAGGTTGCTAATTTCCCCTCCCAATATTTTATTATATCATAAATTTTCTCAGGTTTTTGCTCAGTAGTTATTTTTGCAATAGAAATAGGTATGACCAAATACCCATCACCTTGGATTACATTAATATCATAACCACTTTTCATAATTCTTTGATATATCGTATCTTTTTATTCTTTTCTTTTAAACATTAATTTTAAAAACTACACTTTAATCCAAATCCCATGTATGAAAGACAAATTGCTTTAATTGGCAAGAAAAATCAAAAAACATTATTAAACAAAACAGTTACTATTATAGGTTTAGGTTCTTTAGGTTCAAATGCAGCCAACCTACTAGCAAGATCTGGAGTTAATTTGAAATTAATAGATTTCGATGAAATAGATGAAACTAATTTATTATCTCAATCTTTGTATGATTTTTCAGACATTGGAAAGAAAAAAGCAAAAATTTCAGCCTTAAAATTAATGAAAATTAACCCTTTAGTTAAAATAAAATATTATGATGCACTAATAGATGATTCTAATCTATCATTACTAGATTCAGATTTAGTTCTTGACTGCACAGATAATATGGCAACTAGATTGTTAATTAATGAATATTGTTACAAAAACAAAATACCCTTAGTACATTCAGCAGTTATAGGTTACAAGGGAGTTATTTTCAACGTTATTAGTAGTCCTTGTTTATCTTGTATTTACAAGTCTTTTTCTGATTCTGAAAAATGTGAAGACTTTGGTGTACTAAACACTTCAGTATCTTTAATCTCTTCTCTAGCTGTAAATGAAATAATTAAAATATTATTAAAAAAAGATCATGAAACTTCATTACTAAGAATTAATTTAGAATCTAATACTTTACAAAAAATTAAAGTTAAACAAGATAAAAATTGTAGTTGTTGCGGTATTGGTAAGTCAATTAACTATAAACAATTTAAAGTTTGTAATAATAAAAAAGTATCAACAATAACACCAATAAAAAACATTAAGCTAGATTTTAAAAAATTAAAATTTAATGTTATAAATAGAACTGATAACTCAATAACCATTAAAGAAGATAATATTCAATTAATTATTTATTCAAATGGAAAAATACTAGCTAACACAAGTTTTAATAAAATACGTGATTTAATCTCTTTAATATACGAAAATGGTAAAAGTATTCCTAGAAAAAGAAAAAAGAAATCAAGAAGTTAAAGCTAATTCAGTTGAGTCTTTACTTTCTTATTTAGAAATTAATCCAGAAACTATTCTAGTTGTGAAAAATGATGAGTTATTAAACTTGCAAGATAAACTAAGTGATAAAGACGAAATAAAAATATTAAGTGTGATCTCAGGCGGATGAAAATTCCATTACCTAATTCTGGGGTTGAACTATCAAAATCTGATTTTCTTAAATATTTTGAGAAAAAAGTCAATAAAACTATTTCCAAACATTCTATGATTCAAAAAGGAGATAAAATAGCTGTTGCATTGTCAGGTGGGAAAGACTCTACTGTTTTATTATATTTATTAAGTAAATTATCAATTAAACGACATAATAAGTTCACAGTTGAAGCTATAGCAATAGATGAAGGAATTAAAGATTACAGAAAAAAAACACTAGACTTTGCTAAAGAATTTTGTAAACAACTTAAAATAAAATTACATATCTATACTTATGAAAAAGAATTTTCTCTAACACTGGACTCAATGATTAAAAAATCAAATAATGCACCTTGCAATATCTGTGGAACTTTTAGAAGATATTTATTAAACAAATATGCTAAAAAACTTAAATTCAATAAATTAGCTACAGGCCACAATTTAGATGATGAGGCTCAAAGCATTCTTATGAATTATTTTAAGAATAACACGGCAATAAACGCTCGTCTCGGACCTATCACTGGAATAATAAAAGATGCTTCTTTCATACCTAGGATAAAGCCCCTATATTTTTTAACAGAAAAAGAAGTTGCTACTTTTGCTTTTTTAATGAAATTTAATTTAGAGTATACTGAATGTCCAAATGCTGCAGACTCTTTTAGAAATGATATTCAAACTTTACTTAATGATTTTGAATCAAGATATCCTGGAACTAAACATTCATTAGTTAATTCTTTTCTAGAAACTCTACCATTACTCAAAGAAAAACAAAAAATAAATGCTACTTTATTATTATGTAAAATTTGTAAAGAACCTTCTTCTAATGAAATATGTAAATCTTGCCTAACTCTTAAAGAAATTAAATCATCTTCCTGTTGATAATATCTTTAAGTTTATCTAAAATTTTAATGATTACATCAATTTTTCTTTTAATATAATCTTTTTCTACAAAGAACCCATCATAAGCAATTTTATTTCTTAATATTCTTAAATCATCAATTAGCCTTACCTCTTCCTCACTAAGTTCACTATAGTTTTTTTCTATATACTCTATTAATTTTCTATGAGAACCTTCACCATATGTTTTGTAACCATCTAACAACAATACAATACTTGATAATTCTCTAATAACTTCATAATATTCTTTGACTACATTAGATGAAAATTTACTATCATCTACTGTTTTAATCATAGCCAGCGTAGTTTCTACCATTTTAAGAATAGACTTTGCTTTTTCTTTATTAGGCTCTATCTTAACTAAATTATTTTCCATTTAAAATACCTTAATGTATCCACTTAGTATAACTCCATTTAGTATATTATTTTTTAATTCATCACTTAATTTATTAAAATTTTCTTCAAAAAATAAATTTATTTTTCTATTTATCTTATTTTCATATTTCTCTAAATCTAACTTTTTTTCTTTACTTTGTATAAATAAATCTATGTCACTATTAATCAAATCTTCCCCTTTAGAAGCAGAACCAAATAAAATAATACTATTTGGCATTATTTTTTCAGATAAAAATTTTAGCAATCCAGAACCCTTAATAATTTTAATCATCTCTATCTTTTTTAAAAAAGTAAAATATTCATTATCTCTGTTCGCATAATAAACAGGATAATTGTGAATTCTATGTTTATTTTTTATAATCAAGCCTTCTTTTTCTAATTCATTCAAATAATTTTTTACTGATGGTGGGGCTACTTTTATCTTTCTGCTTATCTCTCTAAGTTGAAACCCTATCCCTTCTGGAATTGGATTATCAAAGAATAACTCTAATACTTTATCTCTATTACTTTTTTGTAACATATGTAATAATATAATAACATATGTTATATAAATGTTTCTATTTTATCAATTACTTAAGAAATTAAATCTTAATTACTTGCTGATCTTTCATTAGCATTGACTTATATCCAAGCCTCTCAGCTAGTTCTTTTACAGGTTTAGTAATTTTAGCATCACCATGGGATGGCAATACATATTCAGGTTTTAACATTTCAATCATCTCTCTATGATCCCCTTGGCTACCATGTCCAGAAACATGTATATCTTTAAACACTCTAACATTAGATTTTTTTAATAATCCTTCTAGGTATTCTCTATTTTCTTCAGTTTCTGGTGTAGGGATAGTTCTACAAGAAAAGATAACCATGTCCCTTGAACTAAATTTAAATGGAGTCTCATTTTCAGCTATTCTTCTTAGTACTGCACCAGGCTCACCTTGATTACCTGTACATATAACAACATAATCTCCTTTATTTTTATTTATTTCACTTAATTTAGATTTTACCTTACCACTAAATCCAATTATTTCAGCATCTTTACTAAAATTAACTAGTTCAATATTTTCAGCAGCACCCACATATTTATGTAAACTTCTTCCTAAAAAAACAATTTTTCTATTAATCCTTTTAGACATCTCTACTATACTTTTTAATCTTTGAATATGGCTTGCAAATGTTGTAACAATAATACAACTGCCCTCCAGGTTTTCATTTAACATAACATCTTTCAATAATTCTCTAGCAACTCTCTCAGAAGGAGTTTTTCCTTCTCTTTCAGAATTTAAAGAATCCATTATTAATAGTTTAACATTCTCAACTTTTTTTATAGCTTCATAATTTGGTTTTTTCCCAATTACTGGATTATTATCTAATTTAAAATCATTACAGTATACAACATTACCTTCTTTAGTATGTAGTACCACTAAACAAGTTTGAGGTATGGAATGAGTTATGTGTATAAATTGAATAGTAAAATCTCCAAATTGAAGTCTAGAATTATTATTTAATACTCTTAAGTTCTTTATATCAATTTTCTTATCTTTACAAATATCTCTTATTATTTCTACAGTATATCTTGTTCCAATTACTGGACAATTATACTTCCCAGCCAGATAAGGTATTGCTCCAACATGATCTAAATGGCCATGTCCTGCAACTATAGCTATAACTTCTTTGTTTTTAATTAACTCATCTTGAGGTATAGCTCCAATTTCTTGTAACTGTTCTCCATTTAGAGTGTGGGCATCACCATCAGCATAATTAATTATTGCAGGTAGATATAATCCCATATCAAAAATAACTACTTTATTATCTACCTCAATTGCTGTCATATTTTTCCCAGCTTCAGAATAACCACCTATTGCATATACTTTCATTCTACAAAATCTAATTTATCTCCTATTTTAACATGTTTGCTACAACCCTTTCTTAATTCTATTACATATTTAGCAGGTTGCTTTGGAACTATTAACGGTGTAAATGCTACTACCTTTTCTTTTTTATCTACAACTTCTTTTTCTTTATTTAACCAAACAACATCTATTGAAAAAAATACAAAGAACATGTGTATTGTAGTTTCTAATTTACTTTCTTCATTAGCAACTAATACTATAGCTTCTCCTTTCTTTAAAGGCAAAGAAAACATTAGTCCCCTAGTTTTATGGAAAGTATCTTTGTATATCTTTAATTTGTCTGCTAAGATAACATTAGTATCTCTATTGATTAATTCAGTCATTTTATAGAAAATAAAAAGAAAAAAAGAGTTTAAAAGCTTATTTATGCTTCTACTGTTCCTGAATATGTTACTTCAACTGTGTGGTCTAATGAACTTCCTTGCAACCTATATGTTATTGTTGCAGATCCTCCAAAAGATTCCCCAATATCACCTGCACCCACAGGACAAGTATATACTAAAGTATTTCCTGCTACAGTTGGAACATCCGGTGCTGCTCCCGGTAATGTACACGTTACACTAGCTCCAGCTACACTAAGCACAAGACTACCTGCTGCAGGTCCTGTTGCTGAAGAAGTACCAGTAGCACCCATTACAAATTCTACACTACTATCACTTACTCTAGCTTGCACATCACTACAAACTATGGGTCCACCACCACTACATGTATTTGCTGTTTCAGGATTGAATACACCTAAAGCAAATAACGCACCCAAAGCAATTAAAACTACTAGAATAGCCCAACCATAAGTCATTAAATACTCCATGGCCGATTGTCCTTTTTTATTAAACATTTAATTATCACCTCTCCTTTTATTATAAATATCTTTATTTTTTAGAGGTTTACTATGTTTATAAAATTTTTCCTTTAAACTAATATTGTGTATAATCAAAAAAACCTCATAAAACAAGGTTTTAAAAACTAATTTTTTACTAATTTTTTAGAGGTGAAACCTCAGATATTTCTGAGTTAAATTAAAAATGTTAGTAGACTTAAAAGAAATTATAGAAGATGCAGATACAAAAGGATTAGTCGATTTGCAGGCAATTTCAGCAGGTCACGTCCCTGAGATAAATGTAGTTGCTAGAGAATCATCTCACCCTATGACATTTGCACATAAGTTTTTTAATAATATTTATCTTATTGAAGCTGCCAAATCATTTAAGGATCAAGTAATAATTGATTTAGGCACAGGGAGGGAATTAGATGCATATCAATTAGCAAGGGTTTGTGGGGCAAGAGCTTATATTTCCGTAGAACCAGCTCATTTTCAGTTCATTTACATGAAGATTACAGATCCGGATCATGTTGATGGATCATTTGATAATCTCTTTAGAAGTAAATTAAAATTTTTAAGTGAAAATCATGAAAGAGAAAAAGAATTTATAGGCAATCCGGAATCTACTAAAATGTTAAGAAGAAACATGGAAGCATATTTAAATGGTAATTTAACTGATATTCCTGTTAGCTTGCTTCCAGAAGATATGTTAACTTCTTTGAGAAGATTACCCAATAATAGTGTTACAGTATTGGCATCAGGTACTGATATGACAATTCTACCTAATGATCAATATGCTCAAGAAGTAGAACTTGAAATTGCAAGAACATTAAATCAAAATAGTGCTTTTTTAACAATATATTCAAGACTTGATCCAGCACAATTAAAAAAAGATGAACCAGTAAGTGATAATTTTTTTAGAAAATATATTCATTAAACTATTCCTTTAAAAAATCCTTTTAATATGATCAAACTCAGTAAATAAAGTCCAAAACTAATGGTGATGTAAATTGGAATGTTCTTAAAACCATTTTTTACATTGCCTGTTTTAACACTAGATACTATCAAAGCAGCAAAAAATGATATAATAAATAATGAAGTAGTTGCAAATCTTTTAAAATCTAGTATGTCTAAACCCCCACCCCCACTACTTATTGGTAATTTAGTATCAACAGATGAAATGGCAGTTAAATCTAAGCTACTAGTTAACTCAGCCATAATTTGAATAATTTTCTGAGATAAGGCAAATAATAATGGTGCGGCAACTACTGCTGCAAAAACTACAAAGATACCATAAGACGCAACACTAGATCCAATTTCTTTTTTCACAATTTGATTTTCTTTAACATTCCAAGATATTTTATTAATCAATTCAGAAATCTCTCCACCAGATTGCATACCTTCAATTAACAACACAAATGTTTTTTTCAACATATCAGAATCATATTTTTGAGTAAACTCAACTAACGCATCATCTAATTTTGTTCCTGACATAGTTTTTTTAACAACTATTTCCATTTCCTCAGCAAGTATCCCAAATCTTCTCCTAACAGCATACCACAATGCCTGATCAATAGTCATACCTGCACTAACATTTGAACTAACTAACAATAAATAATCCCCAAGTAGATCTTCTATTTGATTTTTCCTTGTAGTTTTCTTTACACTAACATACATATAGAATATGACAAAGAAAAAAACAAACACCCCAATTACAGATAAAATAAAATAAATTATTCCAAATAGTACTGTATTATCTACGCCTTTCATAACTTCAAAAATGACTACTAATGCTAGAAATGCCAATATTCCAAATAAAAAACTCAAGATAAATAACCTTAGGATGATATTACCCAGTGGTGCTTTAATTCCAGATAAAACAAATTGATGTTTTATTCTTTCATCCATACTTCTGGATAAAAATATCCTGTCTACTGTATCAGCCAATTTCAACTCCTGGCCTAGAGCTTTTGATCACAGATAAAAATGCAAACTGCAAAAATATAATCAATAATAAAATAAGAAACAATGTACCTACAAACGGAGGTTCACTCATAATAAATTTTAATTCAATACCGCCTAAAAATCCACCAAGTAACGCAATCATAGTTATTCCTAATGAAGGAAATATAACTGCACTCATTAAATAAAACATAATTAATGGATTTAATTTTTTAGCATAATTCTGCACTGCAATTATTTGCTCCTTAGCTATTTGTTCTAGTATTGACTTTAATGCAATTGTAACATCTCCACCACTTTTTAATGAATTATTAATTTGCCAAAGTATTTTTCTAAAATTATCAGATGGTGTTACCTCAACAACTTCATCTATAGCTTTTTCTATTGGGATGCCCATTTGTATCCTTTGCAAAATCTCTCCAAAATGCTTTCCAATGTGCTCATAACTCCTTGCCACATTTTGCATGGCTTCAAATAATGGCACTCCTGCACTCAACTCCACTAATAAAAATCTTCCAGCATATACTACTTCCTTGTCTATATCAGTTATCTTTTTTTTAGTCATTGCCTTAGGCATATTCAAAAAATAAGAAAATATTACAAAATAAATTATAGGCACACTAACAACCAACATCACTAAATTTTTCTCAAATTTAAACAATAAAAAAAATAATACTAAGTTCAATAGAATAGTCATCATTAAAGATTTTTTTAAAGAATCTTGAATAAATTTATCAGGATCTAAATTTAAATTTGCTTGTGCTAATTGAACTTTTAATAAAGGAAAGTTCCTAGTCAGTCTTTTAGATATTTTCTCAAACATTTTTCTTAATAAATTTTAACAAGCTATCCTTATTGGTATAATAAGTAGCCATAACTTTTCCAATTCCGTCTACATCATTTATATTCTTCTTAGCCAACCAACCTAATATTTGACTTTTTTCCTTTAATATTTGGCTTATATCTTGTTGAGTTAATCCTGTTTGCATTTCCAAGTCTGGCATCATTTTTATAGAATTATTAGCACTTAGTAATTTATTACTCTTCAAATCCATTTGCATTAGTACATTTGCTTTTGCATCCTTTGTTACTTCTGCAAATTGAAACATTCTTCTAATTCCAGTTCTCCTATTTCTATACATAACAACTATTCCTGAAATAGCAGGTAGCAATGTTGCAGGAACGTTTATTGGTGGATTAACTAGTCTATTAATTGTCTCTTCTGCATTATTTGCGTGCAGAGTAGCATAAACAGAATGCCCTGTATGCATAGCTTCAAATAAAGTTTCTGCTTCTTGTTTTCTTCTAATTTCTCCAACAACAATTCTATCTGGCCTCATCCTTAATGAATTTACAATTAAATCAAGCATACTTACCTCACCCTTACCCTCAACATTAGCAAGTCTTGTAACCATAGGGATCCAATGTAAATATTTAGCCAATCTAACCTCAGGTGTGTCCTCTATTGAGATAATCCTTTGATTAGGTGGGAAAAAACTACATATAGCGTTAAGAAATGAAGTTTTTCCAGAAGCAGTTCCTCCAGCAACAAGCATAGACATTTCAAATTCAACACTTAACCATATCAATGAAGCAGCACTCAAACTAAATACTCCTTTGTTAAGAAAATCAGTAACAGTAATAGGTTTTGAAGCAAATTTTCTTAATGTTATCGTGCTTCCTTTCAATGAAATCGGAAATAAGGTAGCGTTCGCCCTATCCCCAGTTTCCATTTGAGCATCAAGTAATGGTGTTAATGAACTTATGCTCCTTCCTACTTTTCTGCCAATAATTGCAGCATAGTTCTTTATCATCTCTTCATTTTTAAGATGAATATTGGTCTTCAACCACCCATGCTTATTATGGTAAACCCAAACTGGTTCTTCTGCATTATTAACTACAATTTCTTCTAAATTAACATCATCTAGTAATAATTCAATTTTACCAAGTCCAAAACTTTTATGCATTAAATATGTAGTAAAGAATTCTTGAACTTTATCATCTAAATCTTTGAAGTATCTCCTAACTAAATTAATGATGGTGTCTCTAAATCTTTCTTTAATATACTCAATTTTTTTAGGGTTGGTAATATCCGCCACACCTAAATTTACCTTATCTATTAATTCTCCTCTAATTTTATCTAGAATTAACTCAGTATTAGGACTTATTTGTGAAATTTCTACCTTATAGACTAAGACAAACTCCTCCGACTCCTGTTTTATGGTTATCTTTACTGGAATATTATCAGAATAAAACTGATACTGATCATTTACAACCAAATTACACCTCTTTTATTTTTTTACGGAAAAGCTCGTACTTTTTTAGCAAATCCTCCAATTTTGTTTTAGATATAGAACCTTTATTTAATAAATCCAAGGATTCCTTTAAGGTTCTTTCTAAATAAATCTTTTGAGCATAAATTAAATCTTTTTTATCCGGTTTTTCACCTTTCTTAATCATCTTTTTTATATCTTCTTCAGATTTAATCTTATTAGTTGGTTTGATACTTTGTTCCTTAACAAATTCCACACAATTCTTCAACTCTTCTAAGAATTTATCTTTACTTTCCTTGTCTAATCCTTCTGTAATTTTAGCTATCAAGAAAGGTGTTGTGAATTTATATTCTATTTCTAGTATCCCTTCTTCTTCTAGAAATGAAGACCACTCATGAATAATCTCTTCAGGAATATTTAATTTTTTTGCTGCATCAGTTAGTGATATTTTTTTACTTTCATTTACTAACTTAACTAAGGAATCTACAGCAGTAGTAATATTAGTAGCCATGTTAATATTAATCTTACACGATATATAAATCTTTTCTTAAACTTTAAAAATCAAGCATTTTTCTATTTTCATCAACTACAAAAATTGCCTTAGGACTTATGCTAACCATGTTACTATTTCCACACCCACAAATTACTTCCACAATATTAAAATGAACTTTAGCTTCACAATTATCGGAAACTACTTTCTGTTTTAAATCAAGAGCTATATTTTCACTACAACCATTACATTTTATCTGCATAGATACTTCAAAAAATTACTACAGTATTTAAACCTTATCCTCAAAAATCTTATTTCTAAACTTTTTAGTTATTAAATAAACTTATAAAAATGAAAATATATATAAAGATAGGATGAAGAAAGATATTATGGCCAAACACTTTATGTCTACTAGTTATATTATTTCAGCAATACTTGTTTTCATTTTACTATTTTCTGGAATAAGAGGTGCAGGTAGCGATGATCCCTTAGAAATCACTTGTAATGCAGCATCTTTTTGTTCAGGTACTGAAGCTATAAGCTGCACAACAATTGAAGATGGTTATTGCCCTTATGATTTTGGAGACTGGAGTGCAGATTTGATTGATGGTAAAAAATGTAAAATCTTTGTCCATAATGAAGGTACCTCTGATGAATTCTCGGATTTTTGTGAAGTTTGTGATCCAGACTGTGCAACAAACCAAGGGTTTAATTGTTTTTCAGAAACAGCATTAAATCTTAAGGATGTGCAAGTACAAACTGGAAGATGAATTCCAAAGGAGTCACATTTACATTTATAACAATTCTTCTAATTTCTATTCTTGTTTTTTCTATTTTATTACACAATAATACAAAATCAGAAGCAAAAATTAACAAAGATATTGTAAGAATAGAAACTGTCAATGGTTATGTGTCCGCATTAAATAATCATTATATTAGGAATGAATTAAAAGTTTCAACAAGTAAGGCATTAACTTCTATATCTAATTACAGTGAAGAGGGTAATGAATTTGAAACCCAAGATGAGCTTATTTCCACTATGAAAAATTTAATAATTTATGGTAAGATCAACCCAACTGATTTATCATTTTATCCTGATATGACTTATGAAAGTAAAGGAAACCTAGAGTATTTTTCATTACCTGCCTTGCTTGAAAAAGAATTACAATTTTTAGCAATTACAGAGCAAGGACTAATCTTTAGACCAGTTCTAGATAATTTTAATGAAGATAAATTTATTTCAATTGACTTCAGAGAATTTTTAGAATCTAATTTAATGATTCACTCAGATATATCTCAAACAGAACCAGATCTAATACAGATTAATTTATCCTTAAACTATAATGTTTCAGACCAAACAAATCGTTTAGGGTGGGTTTTAACTGGCAAAAATTTTTCAGTATTTTCAGATTTAACAGGAAAAGAAACAATTATATCACCATGTAAATCTTGCATACTTGAACAAGGAAATGTATGGTGTACGAAAATTATACCTTCTTACGGGCAATGTTCAGAAGATGATGATACTTTTGAAATAGCTTGTGTAGATGTGCATGGTGGACAATACATAGAAGCGGCCCCTTCATGTCCTTAAGCAATAGGGATCTTAGAAGTTTTTCCTACTAAGAATTTTTTATTAATAACTAATATTTCTTCTCCTTCTACTTTTAATCCAACACCATATCTCTCTCCAACCTGCACACTGGGGAATAAATCATTAATTATAGTTAGAATATCATTTTCATTATCTTTCATTAAAATTAGTACAGTGCCTATACTTCTTCCAGTATATTGTGCATCAACAACACTCTTCAAATCACTGTATAAAATATCATCCAAGTCATCAATATTCACATTCAATAATATGTTAATAATATCATTAGACATATAATATTGCTGTTTTACATTCCCACTATCTAAAACCCCTATATAAATAGACAAAACTACAATCATAAATAACCCTACAGCCAAAAATGCATCTAATGAAAATATTATACCTTTCCTCATCTATAAACCACCACACTTAACTTTACTATTTCTCCCTCATTAGCATCTCCATCTACATTGTAGTATACTAATCTGTCAATTACTATCATATTATCTGCAAAGATAGTATCAGCATCAGGCAAAAAATCAGCTAATACCATTTTACTTCCATCTTTAAATGTTAAATGGGCCGTATAGTCCAAATAGATCACTCCAAACATTTCCTTGGTAAATGTATACGTATCTTCATTATTACCATATAAACTATTTAGATTTCTAAATTTATCATATAACTCATTATCAATTTTCCCATTATTAACAATACCTATCTTACCACTAGTTCCAACTACATCTTCTGCCCAATCACCATAACCATCACTCATAAGATAATTAGCAACATTTTCCCCAGCAAATTCTAAATCCCTTACAGTACTATTTATATTACCTATATCAAACAACACAAAATAAAAAGCAACACTAATTAAAATTATGACTAGCATACCTATGGCAAAATCCGCATACCATAATTGGCCTTTCTTCATTTTAGCTTGTTAGCATTACAGAATTAGATGTTACTACTTTCTTCTTTTTACCCATATAGTAACTACATAATGCTCTTGGAACATGTAATTTCCCTATAACTTTTATATTTGATTTAATCCTATAGGAAATTACTCTTTCTTCTCTTCTTAATAATTCTTCAATCTTCCATTCTAGCATTAAACCTCTGCTTGATTTTTTAATTGAATCTGGTTTTATAGTTGAATATTGATCTGGAGCCTTAATAACATTAGGAATTTGATCTACTAATCTAACATTTCTAACTAGTCTTCCCTTATTTCTTATTACTATCATAACTTTCATCTCTGCTATTCCTTCCTTAGATTTTATTGTTAATACTCTTTTTCTTACTACCAGATCCCTTCTAGTAATATGATAATACAGTAATAAAATTATAACAACAATTGCAAAAATAATCAAAGGATTTCTATAATCTACAACAACTTTTATTTCTTCAGTTTCTTTTGGTTTTACATTTACAGTCCAGGTATACATACCTTCTTCAACCATTTTTGGTTCTAATTCAGATTTTACAAATAAACTTTCAAAGCTACCAAAATTATAATAAACATCTTTTATTACTCTACTATTTCCATTATTTTCTTCTATCAAAATAATTGTTTTTCTAAGAAAACTCTTCTCAACATCAGTTCTCTCTATATAATCAGAATATTCCTCAACTTTAACTTCAAAGCTTTCATTTAAAAAAATTCTTTCTTCATCCTCAACAAAAATGTCCACATTATAATTAGTAGCTTCTTTATTATCATCTATATCTACTCTAAATTGTTTTTCTGTAGCACCTAATCCATCTACATCCATTGTAAACTCATCTTGGAATAAATCTCCAGAAAATTTTATCTTCAAATCTTTCAAATCTATATTCTTAGTATTTCTTACAATTAATTTAACTAAATTATTTTTTTTAGCATCTAATCCTTCAGGGTTTGTTACAAATTCATATTCTAACATCTCCATTGGATTCAAAACGTCCACAATGAAATTATTATCCCTAAAACTATCCTCATCTATTTCAGAATAAAATCTAACACCAATAGAATATTTTCCCATTCCAACTCTTGAAGTGGGTTTAAAATCTAAATTAAAATCAACCGAATCTCTAACAATAACATCATACTTTAATCTCTCCGAGTCCCAGTTTAAATCTTTTACAACATATGTTATTTTTTCATTAAAGTCACCAGTATTTTCTATAGTTACATGGAAGCTAGCACTTTCATTTTCCCATACATATACTATATTTGGTTCTGAATTTACTCTAACCTCTCCATTTACAGCACTAACGAGAAACAGTAACAGAAATATTGTAAGTAACACCTTTTTCATTATGAACATCCTAATTTAAAATTATATATAAATGTTTTTATTCATCGATATAATCTTCTACTTTATTAGTAATCTTTTTACCTTGCTCTTTTAAATATTCATTAGCAAATATCCAAAAAATTAATCCTAAACTTTTCTTCCCTTTATTATTACATGGGACTACTAAGTCAACATTAAGACTATCATTGTTTGTATCACACAGTCCAATTATAGGTATTCCACCTATTCTAACAACATCATTTATTGCATTTTTATCTTGCCATGGGTCCACAGCAACTACTAATTTAGCTTCAATAAAATCCTCTAATTCGGGATTTGTTAATATTCCTGGAGGGTATCTTCCATTATAAGCTCTAATTCCAGTAGCTTTAGCAAACATTTCAACAGCCTTCCAACCATTTTCACGTCTACATACAATTATTATATCTTCAGCTTTATACTGATTAATCAAATTTTTAGCAAGTCTTAATCTATTATCAATTTCTTGTACATTAAATACACTTAAACCATCATTTCTTATTTTGTAAATAAATGGAGCCATATGTTTAGTTCTATATTTAGTTCCAATATGCAATCCTGACTTTAGATACTGGTCTAAAGGCACTAACATGTCTTCTTGATCATTTGCCATGAAATTACTCAAAAAATTGGGTTTATAAATTTTGTTATAATAATGATTTTAGAAATAAATTAAGACAAACCATCTAATAACTCATTTATTCTTTCTTCTAGTTGTGGCCTGAATAATCCATTCCCTGGAGTCCAAACAGATCTAAGAAGACTTATACCGTCTCCTACATCATATTTATCAACACATTCAAATTTCCCTCTAGTAATAATTTCCTCTCCAACTCCAAAAAAATCTTCAGGAAGTACACCCTCTTTTAATGATTTTAAATGTATCCAATCCAATCCTAAATATCCTTTTGTAGTAAAATTACCACCACTATATCCCTGAAATAATTCATCTTTCTCTTTTAAAAGTTGATCAGCAAATCTTTTTTTATCATCCCATACCCCCACAGCTAAAACATCTTCAAAAGGATCTTGGTTGCACAAAACAATATCAATTCTACCTTCTCCTTTCTTTCTTCTATGAACATCACATGCATAATCTGTAGAAAAATTAACCCTTCCACCTTCAGATGTAACTCCAAAAATTATTCTAGATTCTTGTCTATAATAATAATCGCGACTTTTGTTAAGAACAACAGGTTTTCCAACTCTTCTACCCCACTCATCTTTAACTTCCACCATAGCATTAGCTGAGTTATCAGTCCTATACACTGTACCTATTTGATCTCTCATACATTTAAACATCCCAAAAGACATATAAAACTTTCGAGTTTATTGTAACTTTATAGTAGAAAACTTAATCTTTTATCATATTTTGGAATTATCAAGAATTTAGAATAAGTAGATTTTCTTCCAGTTGATCAGTTACAATATCACTATCTCCAGGAGGGGCAAAAAATCCAAATCCACATCTAATATAATTATCTAAAATTATATATGGGCCTTGACATATTTCACCATCAGGATCAAAAATTGTTGGGGGTATCTCAGAATTGGCGATTCTATTGTCTGCCCTATATTCTTCCCTATATTCTTCCCAGATCTCATTTTTAACTTCTTCACTAATAATATATTTTTTAAATTCTCCATCTTCATAAATTAATAATTTACCCATAAACCAACTCTTAAATTCATTAGGTTTACCAATACTAAATTCTATTTCTAAATTCTCCCCAGTAATACTCTCTAATTCCTCTTGCATTTCTAGATATTTGGGTAAAAGACTCTCAGCAGTTCCCATACCTATTGTTGCATTAATAACACTAAAAGGAAAAGGTTCAGATTCCCAGTTTGCTAACCTCTCAGGATAATCTCCAATTAAAAATTCTAATATGCTCTTTCTTATACCTTCATCTACAGGTAATTTAATTACATTCAATATATCAGTTCCACCCTCATTCATTTCAATAATAGAATCAACATAATATACAAAATCCCCTTCTTCAAAGTTTACAGATCTAGAAATTCTAGCAGAATTTTCTTCTGGTTGATTATTAGGATTAGTAGTTATTTGTTTATTATTGTCTGCGTTGGTTTCTGGTAAATTACTTTCCTGAGTTTCTTCAGGTTCATCATCTTCAGAATCATCATCATTTATACGTTCTTTTTTATAATGATAAATAACAGTATTAACTAATTCTTCACCCACATCTTCATTATTATCAGAAGATTGTAATTCTTGAACATTAAAACTAATTTCATTTAATGCTAATTCAGGTTCTAAATCTTGAGATAAATTAATAATTCCACCATTAATAATTAAGATCATAGATATAACTGATAATACAATTGGCAACATTAATCTTTTATTCATTTAATCTATAATTACTAAAAACTTATAAAACTATTTTTTTAAAATAAAAAAAAAGAAAAAGGCTTAATGCCTCAATAATTCTTTTAGCTCATTAACGATGTTCTTTCCTTCTGATTTTAAACTACCGCCTAAGCCAACACCTAATGCTATTGCCATTCCTACTGCCAATGCTCCCACTAGTAATAAAAATAAGTTTTCTAGTAAGCTTACATTAACACCTATGTTTTCTAAAGCCACAACAAACACTATAAATAATATTACAATCTTCAGTACTTTACTAAAGAATTTCACACCATTTACTTCTGTATGTTCTTCTACTTTTTGGCTTACATAATGTGCTAACGCCACACCGAATAAGATTACAATAGCCGCTACAATTACGTTTGGTAACCATGCTACAAATTGGCTCAATAATGTTGATAAAGTACCTAAGCTCAATAAGTCAACAGCAGCTTGCAAGAATACAATAAAGATATACCATTTAGTGACTTCACCAATGATATGGCTTATCTTAAAATGGCCAACAGATTTTGCAAAATTACCTTTCTTGTAATAAGCATCTAATCCAGATTTTACCAATATTACTCTTACTAAACTCCCTAAACCTAATGCCACAAAATATCCTACAATTAAAACAATAATTGCAGCTACAATTCCAGGCAGAACCTTAACAAAACTAAACCATAAATTAGCTAAAGGACTAACAATTAAATTGCCAGTAGCAGTTACAGCATCCAATGCCACCTTATGCACCTCCTTTTTTTATTATATGTTCTAACGCCTATTTTATTTATATATCTTTCCATTATAGGTGTTTCATTGGGTTTCTCTAAAATTATATAACATACTATAGATAACTATTAAAAAAAACAATTTATCTAACTAACATGGCCAATTATAGATTTTTATTACCTAGTAAATTTTCAGCAGGTAATTTTGTAAGGGCATTAACCCCTTTAATGTATACTCCATTTCAAGAATCTCCATTTTTTAACTCTCTTTTAGATATAGGTGTTTTAAGTACGTCTCCTTCAGGAAATTATTCATTAGTAGACAGTTCTGGAAGAAACCTAACACCTAAAACTGGCCCAAAGAGAAAAACTCTTTATTTTACTTCAGAATTAGATGCTATATCTGCTATAAACCGAATGAATTATCTTCAAAGAAGAAGATGGTACGGGGTTGCTCCTCTAGTACCTCAACAAGAGGGAGAATTTCAATTTCCTGAAAGATTCACATCTAAAACATGGAGAGTTATGATGTATAAAATTTACAGAGATCGTAGTGGTAGAAGAAGGGAATTAGTTGATAGATTAATTGAGCACAACGTATTAACACCTAAAAAAGAAGGGGGTCTTTATGTTTACATTATAACTGGAAATAGTAAGTCCATAAGGCACGTAAATCCACATGAAGTTGTGGGAGAAGAAAAAAATGTGAAACAATTAAGAGAATTATTTTTCACACATTCAAAATACGCTACTAGTTTTGTAAATGCTTTTAAACATTTAGGTAAAAAATTAAAAATAGCAGAAAATTAAGTCAATTATATTTTTTTATTGTATTTTAATTATACAAATTTTATTATTATAATGTATATGTAGAGAGTATAATATTCGTAAACCCAAAGCTTTTTATAACTACTTTAAAGTTAATATAACCTATAAAATGAGATTAAAATCAATTTTAAATTTAGCATCAGCATTATTATTATCAGCTACAGCCGCAAAAGCTTTAGATGTAAATGCAAATGTTACAACTCAAAAAGGTTATAATGGGAGGGGTTTTAAAATGGCAGATCATGTAGTTGTTCAACCTTGCCTAACACTTTCTCATGATGTTTCATCAGTTACAGCATCAGTTACAGGTTTTGGTAATGTTTCTTCAGAATCTAAAAAATTAAATGAAGCAGACTTTATGGCAAATGTTTCAACATCTGTGTCAGGTGTAAATATTGGTATAGGTTATGGTAACTTCCATTTTCCAAATACAGATTCTGATCCAACTCAAGAAGTTTCTGCTTCCTTAAATCTTCCAGTATTTCTTAATCCTTCAATGTTAGGTGTATATGATTTTATGGATAAAGGAGGATACTTAGAATTTTCAGTTCAAGAATCTAAACAAGTAGGTCCATTAACTTTAACTGGAAAATTAGCACTAGGAGAAAATATATTCTATTTCACAGAAATGCACGGTCCGAGTCATTTACTTGCTGGAATCTCTGCATCATATACATTACCTCATGGTTTATCTTTAACAGCAAAAGCAGAACGAACATTAGCAGCTAATAAAGATTTTAACAGTACTACTGTTTTAAGCCTTGGAGTTAATGCTTCTTTCTAATCTAATTAACTCATCAATTTTACTTTCTCTTTCTTTTCCAAACACACTTATTTTAATATGGTCAGCACTAAATCCTAATGCTAAGTGGGCTAAAGCATTATCTAAAGTTTCTCCAGATCTATGGGAAAAAATTGTTTTAATCTTATTTTTTTTAGCATATTCTACTGTATCTTTCATTCCAATTAAACTCCCCACTTGATTAGGTTTTATTATAATAGAATTAATAGAATTTTTTTCCACTGCCTTTTTTAGTAAATCAACATGTGTTGTAGTCAAATCATCCCCACAAACTAAATGTTTTTTATTAATGTGGGAAAATCCATCAAAATCACTTTCTTCTAAAGGATCCTCCACATAATATAAATTATATTTCTTTATTAATCTATTAACAAAATCAATCTGCTCATCTCTATTTAATGTAAACTCATTATATTTATATTTACCATTTTCAAAAAACTCAGAAGCAGCAATATCAAGTCCAATGTCTGCTTTATTTTTCCTAGCTACTTTTTTAACTAATGCTAAAACATCTTCATTATCAATACCCTTAGGCGCCCAAGCACCTTCATCAGTCATTTCTCTCCTAAAACCATCAAAGCTTTCAAATTCTTCTCCTAATTCTCTATGAATTTTTTTATTTGTAAAAGCTGAATCTAAAAATGTTTTTGAGTGATTATCAACCACTAAAAATTCCTGAAAATTAGTTCCTTCTCCACGTAAATGTGCCCCTCCACCCACTACATTTCCTAAAGGTTTTGGAAATTTTTTATTATTGCTTATCCATTTGTATCCACCCTTAGCATGCAATATTGCAAACTCAGTACTTATATGAATATTTGATCCAAATTTTTTTAATAATTCTTCCACATATTTTAAATTATCAAATTCTTTAATTTCTAATTTCTCTAGTTGTTTACTTATCTTATTAAAATCTTTAACGGCATTCTCTATTTTTTCTTTAAACTTTTTTTCTTCAGTTTTTCCTGTTGATGCACCACTTGGACAACTCCCCTTAAATCCTTTATAATCGACCTCAGTAGTTTTTTCACCTCTAGAATTTTTTATTATTTTTGCTTTAATCATTAAATTTAAAATAAAAAAGAAATATATAAGATTTACTTAAAGATTATCAAAAGGACTTTTCACCTTAATCATTTGTGGGGAAGCGTAATTTATTTTAGGCAGGCAAAAGATTTATATTGATTCTTTATTTTTATTATTATATGGGGCCAAGTTATAAAGAATATATTAAAGGCACGGCAAAAGTCATTCGTGAAAGCGAAAAAGAAAGCGAAAAATACGAAATTGAAATTTTGGGAAGAAAATTTGTTGTTTATCCGAATGTATTTTCTCCAAAATATTTTTTTGATACTGAATTTTTCGCAAAAGAACTTCCTGTTCAAAAAGATAAGAACTTTTTAGAAATTGGTTCTGGAACTGGCGCGATTTCTGTTTTTGCCATAATCAATGGAGCAAAACACGTTACTGCTATTGATATAAATCCTGCTGCTGTTAAAAACACCAAAGAGAATGCAAAACTTAATGAAGTTAAAGATAAAATAACAGTTTTGCAAGGCGACATTTATTCTCCATTATCTGAAGATGATAAATTTGATACAATTTTTTGGAATACTCCTTTCGGATACATTGAAGAAGATGTTACTGTTTTAGAAAAGGCAGTATTTGATCCTGAATATAAATCTACCAAAAAATTTATTTTTGAAGCAAAAAACCACCTTAAGAAAAATGGTCGCCTATTAATTGGGTTTTCAACTACTCTTGGTAAATTTGAAATTCTTGAAGAATTTTTAAATCAAGCCGGATTTAAATTTAAGTGTTTGGCAAAAACAAAATCTGTTGAAACACATCCAGTTCTTTTTGAACTTTTTGAAGCTGTGCCATCTGAATGAAACCTGCCTAAAATAAACTTCTCAGTAAAATCAAAGATTTTACTTTGACCACGTTGCGCCCCCCTACATTTTGTCGTCGGGACGTTTAACAAGGGTCAAGCGACATTTTTAATTTGGGCTAGATATATAAACTTCAAGTTATTCTGATACAATTATGGACAATATTTTGATTTTAGGGTCTCTTCCAAAAACAGAAGAGGAAACTAAACTTTACAATTCAATTATTGAAATTACTAAAACTTTTGCAACAACTATAAAATCACCAGCAGATACTGCTAAGTTTAATGGGACTGAACAAGAAAGATATGAACGAGCTTTTCAAACTGTTCAAGAAGCAGATTTAGTGATTGGTGAACAAAGCCAACCTTCGACAGGTCAAGGCATGGAAATTAGAGAATGTGCAATTCTCAAAAAACCTTTGATTGTTGTTGCAAAAGAAGGAAGTAAAGTTTCTGGATTAGTAAAAGGTTGTCCAATTACAAAAGAAATAATTTATTATCAAAATATTGAAGATCTAAAACTGAAATTGAAGAATTCAATCTCACAATTCTAACGCCCAAATTAAAAATGCTACGAGGACACTGCACTTCAGTTTGTTCTGGAAATTTAACAAAGACTATACAAAATATTACTCAGAAAAATTGGAGCATCTATAATAAAACAGAGCTACAAGGTAGTAAAGTTAAATGTTCTTGTAACTCTAAAAATTGTAAAAGTTATTTTAATAAATTATAAATTTTATATTAATAGTCTCCCCAAGGAACTCCAGCATCTAGATCTGATTCAATAGGACGTCTCTCTCTCGTATTCTCTTAAACTATCATAGACTCCTTGAGCCACATCAATTGGTAGTCCCATAATTATGTGTCCATTAGGAGTAATTTTAAGGAGATATGGTTTTTGCTCTATCTCAGTATAATTTTCATTTACATCTATCCAAACCCTTAATCTATCTGCTTCAGATCCAAAATCTCTTTGAATTCCACTTATCTCACAAATTGTTTGATAGTTTATTCTACCACTTCCATAATAATATTTGATAATTAATCTTATTTTACTTTCTAATGCATCTGCTGCTATTTCTTTTGGTAATTCCAAGGAAGCACCATCCAATTCTACAGCAACATACTCCTCCATTTCTTGAGATGTACTACTACATCCAGTAGCTAATGCTAAAGCAGTTGCTGTAAAAATAGGAACTCCAAATTTCATTGCATATCTTTTTAGTGATCTTTCTTTAGTCATTTTAAACTCCACCAGATATACTAACACCTCCAGTAAATTTTCTATCAAAACTTTTAGACATTGCACCCAAAGGTTCCTGATAACTTACTGAGGGTGTTACAATTGCGTTCCCAATTTTAAATGGAGCTTTTACATTTATTGTACCTTGAGTAAATCCACCCTCACCATCTTCATTATGTTCATACATCGCACTTACTCCAACATTCACATTTTGCCCCAAAACTTCAAAACCACCATTTACAGAACTTTGCACATGAGTTCTTTTTTCTAAATCATCTATAACTCTCAAAGCTGGAGTTAATGTTACATGTTCTAATGCGATAGGATAAGAAACACTACAATCTACTTCTTCTAGGTTTACGTCTTTCAATGGCAAACTAATATCATTATATGCTAATCGTACATTAGCACCCTTTAACTTAAATCTGACATCTGGAGAAACTATTCCAAGACTAAAATCTGAATCTCTAATTGAATAATTAGCTAAAACGCTCACTCCAACATTAACATCTCCATTACCTAAACTAACTCTTTCAATAGCCATTAAACTTTTATCACTCAAATGTCTACCTTTTGGCAATACTTGATTTACTAAATTTACATTTCCATTTAAATTTAAATCAGCTGATTTAGCACTCCCAACACTAGCTAGTGCAGCAATTAATCCTGCTATTAATAATTTTCCTCTCATCTTTACCTCCTAAGTGTTACCACTTTATAATTATTATAATATCGGATAGTATTTAAGTAATCTCTCCCCCTATAGGGGTAGAAACAGAAACATTTATATTAACTTTTTACTTAATTTAATGATGGATTCAAGATTATTAGAACAAATAGGTTTAACCAAAGGTGAAATTAATGTTTACTTCGCATTATTAGAATTAGGCTCTTGCACAGTTGGTCCAATAATCAAAAAATCTAAAATTTCTTCTTCAAAAGTATATGATGTGCTAAATAGACTAATCAATAAGGGTCTTGTTTCTCATGTGATTAAAGAAAACATAAAATATTTTGAAGCAGCTTCTCCTAAAAGAATTAAAGATTATCTAACTCAAAAACAAGAATCGTTACAAAAACAAAGTAAAGAGTTAGATTCAGTCATGCCTCAACTCCTAGCAAGACAATCATCTCAAGAAAAAAAACAAGAAGTTAATATTTATGAGGGTGTTAAAGGTATTAAAACAGCACACGAAAAAACCCTTCAAGAATTAAAAAAAGGTGAAGAATTCTACTTTATGGGTGCTTCTTTATTATCTTCTGAAAAGTTTAGAAATTACTTCCAAGATCACCATAAAAGAAGAGAAAAAGCAGGTATTTTTGCAAAAATACTTTTTAACACAAATGTTCCTAAATCTGAATTAGAAAATAGAGAACAATTCAAAAAAGTAACTACAAAATATATGCCTTTTAATATTAATACTCCTTCATGGATTGAAATATTTAAAGATACTACTATTCTAGGTGTTCCAAGTGAAAATCCAATAGCTTTAGAAATAAAAAATAAAGATGTTACTCAAACATTTAGATCTTATTTTGAAGCATTATGGTCTCAAGATGTTAAAACATTTGAAGGTAATCAACAAGTAACCCAAGCTTTCGAAGAGCTAGTCCTTGAATTAAAAACAGGTGATGAATATCATGTAATTAATGGAAATCAAGGATGGCCCAAAATAATTCCAGATATTAGGGAATTTTTTAAAAAAATGCATATTAAGAGATCTTCAAAAGGAATAAAATTTAAGGCTTTATTTAATTCAACAATGGAAGGCCACATTGATGAGGTAACACCACAACCTTCTGAACATAAATTTTTATCTGCTGATTTTAAATCACCCTTACAAATTGTCTTTAGTAAATCTAAACTTTATTTTGTATTATGGACTAAAAATTCAATAGGGTTCATGATTGAAAAAGAAGAAGTCATCCAAGCATTTAAAGCCTATTTTAATAATTTATGGGATCAAAAAGTTATAGTGCATGAGGGAAATAAAAGGGTAATTCAGGCACTCCAAAATTTTGTTTTTGAATTAAAAAAAGGTGAAGAGTATTATGCAATAAATGGGAATTATGGTATCATCAACAGCAATGATGAAATGGTTCCAGATATTAGGGATTTTTTTATCAGTTTTCATCAAAAAAGATCTCAAAAACAAATCAAAGTTAATGCATTATTCAATGTAGCTTCAGAAAAATTTGTTAAGAAAATAATTCATAATCCTTGTGAATATAAGTTTTTACCACCCGATTTTAAATCACCTTTAGCAATACTATTTCATAAAAATAAAGTATTTATTGTTTCATGGTCTAAAAACTCAATTGCATTTGAAATAAAAGAAAAAGCAATTATAGAATCTTTCAAGGTTTACTTTGATAATTTATGGAACCAAGATGAATCTCAAATATTAAGAGGTGAAGAAGGAGTAAAAATTGGATTTAAAGATGTAGTAGATCATTTAGAAAGTGGAGAAGAAGTAAATATAATGGGAGTTCATGCATTTTCAGATAAATTCAAAAAATATGCTTTAGAATTTCAAAAAAATAGATCAAAAAAAGGTGTTAAAGCTAATTTTTTAATAAACCATGATGCAAAAGAAATTGCTCAAGATTTCTCAAATTACAAACCAGTTGAAATAAGATTAATGAAACCAGGAATTCAAACACCTGCTATTTTTCTAATTTACAAAGATAAAATTATAATTAATTTAACTGATGAATTTACTTTCATCTTAATTAAAAACCAAAGAACAGCAGATGCATTCAATGTTTATTTTAAAGAATTATGGGAACAATCTAAGAAATTAATTTAAAAGTTTTTATTATCTATTCTTTTTTCTTTGTATGCCTCTTACTGTTTCTAAATCAAATGTTTCTAACTCAATAGCACGAACTTTATTCGGATTGCGTTCATAATGTGGTGACAAAATATTGCCTTGAAAATTTTCACGAATAAAACTTGGCAATCTAGTTTTTATTTTCTCTCTCAAATGAGCCCCAAACTTATCAAAAACTTCATAATCACATTCTACCTCAACTCTCTAATAATCTATACTTGCTCTTCCCTCTGCCTCACGCATCTCGATGACCCAGTCATAATCAGGAATATATAATCCAGGTTGAAGGGAATACCTCTTTTGTGCACCAAATGACAATACAACTCCATTACCATTAACATACCACTTTTGAAACATTGTTGAACTAGATGAATATGCAGAACTAGTTTTAATCATTCCTTCTTCTGGAAGCCACCAATCTATCGCACCTTCAAATTTTTCTATTTTAACATCATCTATAACAAGTACATCAACATCATTATGATCAGATAGCTCTTCTGGTTTCCTTCTTTGATTCCAAACGGCTTCAGACAATCCACCAATTAAAACACCAGAAGCTTCTTTTTTTTGCAGAATTTCATGTGCCTGATTCATACCTTCCAAACCCTTGGCCATATCCATAGGTACTGGACTCACTAATTCTTGCCTCAATGAAATTAATTGTTTTAATCCAAGTTTTTGAGACAAGCTAAGACTAATTCTTTATTTCAATTCCTGATGTTGCCCTAAACTTAAACCCATACCTATCATTTTTATCTTTTATTATAATTTTTATTGAAGAATTTTATAGGTTACATTAAATGTATCAGTTACAATATCTTTGTTATAAATATCCACCATAAAATTTTTCTCTCCTATTTTATTTAAAGAAAATCATACAATTTATAAATCTTTTGAAATATTAATTACTATAAAGTAAATAATAAATTAGAATAAGATGCCATATTACGCTTTTGATAGATGCGATGAAAGAGTACTACCTCAACTTGAAGAGATTTTAGATGAATTGAATTTAGTTGAAAAAGAAGCAAAGCAATGTAGAACATGGGAACCCAATAATAAATCTGGGGGTTATGGTAGTATATATGTAGTCACATATGAACCTCATGGACAATATCACAAATTAGGTTTGCACACAAACGATCCAGATACAGATCCAGCTGTTATAGTTATACTCAGAAGATTAATACAAATATGTGAACCAACACAAATATTTAATGGATTAATGCAACCTTATCATATGTCTGATTTTAAATAATTTCAAACTTTTATCTTATTTAATTCATCTAATCTTTTTCTAGCACTTAATGAAGAATTAAACATTTTCCAAAATATTTTAGTTATCCATTCAATCCATTCTTTATCTTTAATTGTATAAAATATAAAGAAATTCTCTCTAATTTCTGATTTTCTTCCAGTGGGTTTCTTTACTTCCTTTATATTTATTATATCTTTATCAATCACAGAAACTCTTAATGGCTGTTCTCTATGTCTTATCTCTATTAATTCCTTACCATATTTAGAATTTAATGATAATATTTTTTCAATATTATCTATAGCATTAAAATCAACTCTACAAACTATTTTTATTTGAACACCTTTTTTTACTAACTCATCTAATGTCTCAAATATATTTACTTTATCATCTTTAAAATTAATAAAGCTCAAATTACCTGAAAAGAATAATATTTGTTTTTTAGCTTTTAATAGCAGTTTCTTAAATTCAATTAATCTTCCAGCTTCAACTTCATCCAGTCCTTTCTTTACCCATGCATCTTTTTTATTATCTTCAACATGTTGAAAAATATCAAAACCAGCAAAATCATCCTTTATTTTTCCCTTAAATATGTTCTCCTCTAATTGTTCTTGAAAAACAGACTTACTTATTTTCTCAACAGCACTCCAATAAACTATTTTTAATGCTCCTCTAGTTCCACCTCTAAATGTTCTTGTTTCAACTGTTCCAAATTCCTTAGAAATTTCAGTAATATACCTATCAGCAGTTCTCCAATTTTTCTTAATATGTTGAGAAATTTCCTGAATACTTCTAGGTTTAGAATAAACTAATTCTTCTATCTTTTTTATTATTTCAGAACTTAACATTTTAGTATTATCTTCTTGATATATTTAAACATTTGGAAAAGTACAACTATGTGTACATTTTTTGTACAATAATATGTAAGTAATTTACAACACCTTTATCATGTATGAAAAAAATTGTTATTACTGGAGGTCCTTGCTCGGGTAAATCAACACTAATAAAATATTTTTCTAAACTAAATCATAATATAATTAATGAATCAGCCAGAGAAGTCATTCAAGAGCTTGGAAATAGTCTTGATCCAGAAAGTATTCTTACTAGGCAATTAGAAATATTCAAAAGACAAAAATTAAATGAATCTAAAAAATTCGATTCAGAGTATATCTTTCTTGATAGAAGTTTAATTGATATTCTTACATATTGTAATATTTATTCAGTTAAACTTCCTAAGACTCTAATCTCAACTATTAAAAAAACAAATTATGATTATATATTTATACTAGACCAATTGCCTTTCAAAAAGGATTCTATAAGGATTGAAAAAGATATCAAAGAAGCAAAAAAAATACACGATAGTTTAATTGACACATATGGACAATTTAAATTTCCTATTACATTTGTACCTGTATTATCATTGGAATCAAGATCTGAATTTATTCTTAGTAGATTAAAGGGGGCTAAAAATGGTTTGTATTGAAAAAATTTATAGTGTATCTGCATTAGTTGGAAATGGTGATTGTAATGCCAATTGTGGTTTTTGTTCTGGAAAATATTTAAGACCTCAAGCTAAAGAAAATTCTATTTTTGATAAAAATTTTGCAGCAGCAATTAAACTTTCAGCAAGGTATGGCGGATGGTCTTTATCATTAACCTCCAGCGGAGAACCTACCTGTGACCCTGATGCATTAACAAGAGCTTTAGAAATTTATGATAAATGTGCACAACAAGGTGCATACTTTCCTAATGTAAACCTTTTTACAAATGGTATTAATTTAGGGGATGAAGATTTCTGTGATGAATATCTAGATACTTGGAGAGAATTAGGTTTAAACAATATTGCCGTATCTATTCATTCCCAAGACGAAAAAGAACAAGCTCAAGTTTATGGGCTAGACTCTTATCCTAATTTAGAACAAATAGTTGAAAATGTAGAACAACATGGCCTTGGTGTTAGAGGGACTTTATTACTTAGGAAATGTGGTGTTGATACTCCTTCAAAATATGTTTCAGCAGTTAATACTTTAATTGAAAAAGGAATTACTAATATTACTTCTTGGCCTGTAGGCAATCCAGATGCATCAAGAAATGAATATACCCCATCTAGATTAAATTTACTTAGAATAAAATCATGGTTGCAATTTAACGCAAAAAAATGTCATGGTCATGAATGGGGTGGGGGTGTGTTTGATTTTAAAGGAAATATCCTAAGATACACTGATTACGTCACAAAACATGATCCCAAAAAAGATTTTGTAAGACAACTTGTAGTATTTCAAGATGGAACTGTAACTTATTCTTGGATCAAAGAAGGAGCTTTATGTATGAAATAAAAGAAAAAAAATTAAGTAGGCATAGGTAATGACTCATGAACTTCAATTTCGCAACCCTCAGCCCATCCTAAATGGGGATGTTCTTTTAACATTCCTACTGCCTTGTCCATATCTTCTGCTTGTAATATTGAATAGCCCATTACACCACTATTTCCAGATGTAACTCCTTCACTACTAACTTTTTGTCCGCTTCCTAAAGGTGTCCCAATATCAACTAATCCTTCCCCACATTTACTAGACCAAGTCATCCAGGCTTCCATTCCCTTTTTCATTTCTTCAGGATCCATATCCTTTGTTTTTTCCACGGCAGATTCTGATGCACGATACAATACAATATACTTTTTCATTTTATACCTCCATATAATTTGTCAAATAGATGTCTACAAATCTTATACTATAAGTTTAAAGAAAGTTATAAATGTGATCTTTAAGTGTTAAGTTTTTTATTAATAAAAATAAAAGAAAAAAAGAAGTTATTTTACTATTTTTCTAACTTCGTCTTGTTTTTTCATAGCAATGTCAATCATACTACTTACCTCATCCGAAGTAAAAGTTCCATCTCCATTCTTTTGCATTGAATGTATTTGTGTTCCATCCACACCCATGCTTATTCTAGCATCTAAGAATTTCTCTTCATCCATTGAAGGATCCACAATTATATGCTTTCCAATTTTTCCAAATGTAAATGTCACTGGTAACTTCTCTAACTTAAGTTTATCTTTGCTATATTCACCGTACACTACTTTATCATTTTCAAGTTTAGGTATTCTTAGATCTTTCAAAGCTGCAAGTGCCCCATAACATGAAGCATCAATTAAATTTCCAGCGTCATTTTCAGTGTATATATCAATAAATAACATCCAAATTTTCTCACCAGATCTTATACACAACTTTTTAAAATCAATCGCTCCACTTTCCCTTATTCCTCTATCTACAAGCCTTGCAACCTCAGTAGCATTACTTCCTGGAGGTCCAGATGAAAAGTCAGGATTTGAAATTGGTCCAAGTTCAGCATTAACAATTATAGTGCCTTTATCAGGTGAATCAGGGTAAGGTTCTCCTACATCTAATTTAACACCGACAATTACTTCTGTCTCTCCTAGTCTACATCTTGCAGAACCTTCAGCATTTTTACTAATTTCAGTTTCAATTTCGATTTTTCTAACTTCATCGAATTTTCTTCCATCAACCCTGTGTCCTTTGTCTAGTTTTTCTTCAACGTAATTCATTTTTCCTCCTTGAAATAATCTTTCAAAGCTTTTTCTTGTACTTTAATTATTTCTGGTAATTTATCTTCTGCCAATTTAATTGCTTTCATCAGATCATCTTTTGAAATATCTCCATCTAGTTGCAATAATGTCAGTTCTTTACTTCTACTGGTCATTGCTACTGGAATGTCTGTAGCACCATCTTCATGGTCTTCTTCGTATTTATCTAAATCAATTAATACTTTATCTGAAACTTTTCCTACAGATATAGATCCAACTAACTCTTTCATTGGAATGCCTGCATGAGCTAATGCTATTGATGCAGCACAAATACCAGCACATCTTGTTCCAGCATTTGCTTGTGTTATTTGTACAAACACATCAACAACTGAATTTGGAAATTTACTCAAATCTAGTACAGGTAATAATGATTTCTCTGTAACCATGGAGATTTCAACAGATCTTCTACTTGGACCTGGTCTTTTTCTTTCAGGAACAGAAAATGAAATCATATCGTAATTACATCTTAATCTACCTTTCTTATTATCTTGTAAGAATTTCGGATGTAATTCTCTTGGTCCATAAACAGCTGCTATTGCTATTGTGTCACCAATTTGGAACATTGCACTTCCATCTGCTCTTGGTATTACTCCAACCTTAGCACTCATCTTCCTCATTTCATCAAATTTTCTTCCTGAAGTTCTTTTACTATATGCCATTTTTCATCTCCTTGTCTAAGAATTCAGTAACTTTCTCAGTCAATCCACTTGTATGACTTAATTTATCTATCATTTTAATTGTTCTAATTGCAACATCTTCTGCCTTAAAGTCATCTCCACTGATCCATATATTTCCGTTTTGTCCAACTACAATTTTACATTTAGTTTTATCTTTTACAAGTGAGATCATACTCCCTTGCTTTCCAATTATTCTTGGAATTTTAAACGGACTTACTTTTAGAATTCTCCCACCTTTTAATTTAAACAAGCCAGGGCCTTTCATACTTAAATCAATGCTTCCTCTTGCAACTTTAACAACTTTTGCAAATATCAATTCATCAAAGCTATAATATTGAGCTAAGTCTGCTCCTCTTTCAATGTACTCAGGAACTTCCCTTAATGATAATGCTCCATCATTCATGAATCCAATATCAACATACCAGTTACTTTGACTCATGTCAACTACTTTCCCTATTATCATGTCCCCTACTTTTGGATTATATTTTCCAACTAAAGGAACTACCTTCACAGCTCTTCCTTCAAGTCTTACTAATCCAAGTTGTCTTGATATTACATCTTCACCATCTCTATATGTATAGTCTGACGGTAAATAATCAATTCCTGTAGCTAATACTTCTCCAGGAACGCATACTTCTTTTTCTTTCGCTATTAATTTTCCCATTTTATTTTTTCTCCAACACATTGGCTTCTAACTCGCCATGTGTAACTTTATTTAATTCATCATACATATCTTGTTCAATTCCGGCAGGGATTTCTACAACAAAAATTAAATTTCCATTGTCTTGCCATTCTTCTTTCAATATTTTCCCATATTTTTTTACAGGTCCATAAGATAATCCAGAATATTGAGCAGGTATTATCAACTGAATATCTCTCATCTCGAATTTTATCGGTATGATTGATTTTAGTTTGTCTAACACATCTTGCACTTGCTCATCTGCACTTTTGAACTCATCAATCTTTACTTTTGCTTCATCCATAGCCCTCTCAATTCTAGCAGGAGGGTGAGGTAAATTATTTTTCGGATCAATGCCATTTCTATGTACTATATTGATTATTTGTTTTCTTTTTTCTTCTCTTAATTTAGTTTTATACTCTGTGGTTAACTGTACTATTCCTTTCTTTATTATTTCTTTAGTAATTTCTACCTTGTCATCAGTACCAAACACACTTTCGATACCTGAGGCATGTTCTCCTTTTTTAATATCACTAAAAATATCAAAAGTAACAACTACGTCATTAATATCAACTTCTTTACCTTGTTTTAATTCAATTGCCTTTTCGCAATCAACCAAGATTTCAAAAGTTTTTCCTTCTTTTTGTAATCTTGCAATCACAGAGTCTTCTACATTTGTCATCTTACTTTAATGCTTTTTTCATATCATCTAGGCTGTATTTAGTAAATATTTTATCTTTTACATTTACAAATGCCCCATCTATTCTATTAACGTCAAATTCACTACCTAAAACTTTCTTCAAAGCTTTTAATCCTAATTTTAGTCCTTCATCTAAACTCATACTTTCTTTGTATTCTTTGTCAAGCAATTTCTTAATCTCTTCTTCACCCTCACCAATTGCTGTTGCTTTAAACTCAAAATACATTCCTGTAGGTTCAGTTTCAAACAGTCTTGGCTTTTCTTCTTCATCAATACTTGCAAACAATAAAGAAATACCAAAAGGTCTAGCACCACCATATTGTGTGAATGCTTGTTTCAAATTACAGACTTCCTTAACTAAATATTTAACTTCAATTGGTTCATCATAAGTAACCCTATGTTGTTGAGCAATTAATTGAGATCTTTCTACTAGTACTCTTCCATCCATTAAATAACCTGTAGCACTAGCTCCAATGTGTTCATCCACTTGAAATACTTTTTCTACAGAATCAGTTACAATTAATTTGTCTAAAACTTTTTTATCTGCTACTAGTAATACTCCATCCTTACAAGCTATACCTACTGAAGGTGTACCTTGTTTTACTGCTTTTTTTGCGTATTCTACTTGTAATAATCTTCCGTCAGGACTAAACATTGTACTTGTCCTATCGTATCCCATCATTTGGTGTTGAACTGCTGGTTGCATCTTTTATTTCCTCCTTAATTCATCATGAATTTATTTCTTGCTTTTTTTATAGTTCCAGATACTCCTATTGTATTGATGTTTACATTAGTTTCTCCAATTTTACTCATTAATATCATTGCACTTATTATCTTATCTTTAAACTTACTGTTTGTTTTGATTATTCCTTTTTGATTATTCCAGTCAATTAGCCTTACAGAAGCTTCAGCTGCTTTAAACTCTCCTAAAAACCTAACAATTCCATCATACAAAGCATTTTCAGCTTTCTTTTGAGCTATTTTACTAGATGAGCTTATTTTGTATACAATATACCTATTCTTTTCCCTTAAACTGGGCATTATTTTTTTCATAGAGAACCAACCTTTTCCTTTTTCTCTGTCTAACCAAGATACCTTTAACGCTTTTATAAATGTTTTGAAAAGTCCTAATAACTAGTTTTAAATATTTTTTTATTTTATTAATCTTATATATACTTTGGGAGGTAATATAAAATGTTTAGTAGATCACATGAAATTACAGATATATTTAATGCAATAAGAGCTTCAGGAAATGTTAAAGGAGGTAGTGTACCAAGAATTCATGATGATACAGTTCTATCAAATTTACCAAATGTAAAAAAGAGAGATATAACCTTAGCGAAATCAATTTTAGAAGGAACTCAATCTAGTGCTTACAGCCTTTCAGGGATAACGAACTCTTCTCAGAATGTAGGGTCTAGAAACTTTTTTACAATTGCCTATCACGGTCAAGAGATGGATTGTGCTAAATTCCCTAAAAGTTGGGGTAAAGCAGAGGGTATTAATTCATTTTTACCAGGTTTTAATTGGAATGGTTTTATGAATGTTGGGGGGACGGAGGGAAGTGGTGCTTTTACAAGCGATAATATTGATCCGGTAGTAATTTTTTCAGGTTTAGTGGGCCAACCAGGGGCAATTGCAATTTCAAATACTACCTTATTTTTTACAGAAGAACAAAGAAGTGTATTGGCAAATGCAATTGATACTGTTATTGATCATTATGCATCAGTATTCACAATGTCTGATGTTTTTTTGCCAGATGAACCAATTCCAAAAGACCTAAGCTCACCTATTTCCCATGATTGTCCTTGTTTTGTCAATTTATCTGATCAAGAAAGTCATGTATTAATGCATGTAACTTATGAGGATGATTCAATTAAACCTGTGAAATATGGATGGGTAGTAGAACCTCATGGATCTTTACATGCACGTCTTGATCTAATATTTCATAAAAAAGAGGAAGGTAGTGAATTAGAACCGGCAATTTTAAGAAATAAACCTTGTTCAGTAGTTGGATTTACAGATAATCCTTCATTAGCTCTAACTGGTACAGGGTCACGTGCATGGTTTAATAATGATGATCCAAGGGGTATTGCAGCCCTCATGAGTTCAAGTTTACCTTCTGTTGGAACTATTCCACCTAGCTATAGAATGCCGCAAACAGTTTTAGAAGATAATGTGAAGGAATCACATGAATTGTTTGATTACAGATAATTCATAAATTATCTTTACTTTCTTTTTTCTTTTAATATTAGTATTTTAACAGTCTTATTTTTAAATATTTATCAAATTAAAGAAGATAACTTTATTAATTATTAAAATATAAGAATAATATGTTTTGGGGATTAGATAAATTATTTGGAAAAAAAAGAAGTAATAAAGACATTACCCGTGATTGGTTAGTTGCTGATGCTTCTACTGCAAGCTCTTTTTTAAGAGAACTTTCAGATGAGTTAGATGATGGGGAAGTTAAATCTAATATAGATCAGGCAAGAGGAAGATTAAATGGCTTATATCAACATTTAACCAAAGGAGAGGATGTTCAAGCAAAAGAAAAATGCCAATCTACATTATCCCTTTTAGAAAAAATAACAAACTTTGAACATAACAAATTAACAGATGTAAAAGATTGTTTAACTAGATTAATCAACAAACTTTAACTAACTTCTTCTTTAAATCTTCTTAAGAATTCATCAAAATCTTTTTCATCAATAGTGGCGCCACACGCATATTTATGTCCACCACCATAACCATCTAGTCCATTAATGCATTTTTCAACAACTTCTCTCAAATCCACTTTATGTGATCTTAAACTACACATGTATTTTGTTCCATTTTTTCTACAGATTAAAATAAATTTTTCAGGAAACTTATAATTCAAATAATTACTTAATTCTGAAGTAAAACTATATTTTTCATTAACATAAATAAATTTTAGTATCTCCCCCTCAACACTCTTCTCAGCTTCTTCAGCCAATTTATCAAAATCTTTTTTTATCTTTGAATGTTTACTTAATAATTCATCAGCTTCTTCACTTTTACCTTCTAATAATTCGTAGGGATCTTTTATTTTCGTGATTAACTCAATATTTCTATTAATGTCTGAAGTTTTTCCTTTTAGTATATTTGAAATTATTCTAATAATTTCTCCAATTTTACTATTATAAGTTAGGTCTGTTGGTTTTTCTACCTTATCAATAACTAGATCTTTATATTTTTCCTTAAACTCATCAAATAAATCTAAGGAATAATCCCCTACAATTCCGGTGAAAGCAATCCATAAATTTTCTTTTGTAATCTGATAACACCAATAACTTGTAGATCTTGCATCTTCTTCATCATATTTTTTAGGATTAAAATATAGTGTGCCTCTAGGCTCTTGCATTCCATGATGGTCTATCCAAATTATAGGTGTATGAATATTATCTAGAAACTCTTCTCTCACCATAGGTTTATCTAATATTATAATTAAATCAGGTTCATGAGCTTTAACTCTACTAACATATTTCCCATCAACAAAAGGCTCTCCTCGTACACATATTCCTGAACCCTTGCCCATGAATTTTTTAATCAATAAATAACTACATAGTCCATCAGGATCATCATCAAATAATATAACAGGATTAACAGCTTCTTTTAGCTTTTCTCTTATTTTACCCAACTCTTCATATTCCATATTACACTTTTGAAAATAACTCTTTATTAGGCTTACTCTATATTTTTTTCATAACTTCATTATAGATAACTTCTTGCTCATCAACTTTTATTCTATAAATTTTAACTTTAGAACTTTTACTAGAAATTAAATTCTCTTTATTTGCTTTATTTTTTCTACCATCTAATTTAACATTAAATACTTTTAATTTGTTTACAATCATTTCCCTAACCAATCCTTCATTATAACCAACACCACCAGTAAAACAAATCCCATCAACATTTCCTAGTACAGTAAAATAATAACTAATGTATTTAACAACGGAATCAGCAAATTTCTCTAATACTTTTTTATTATTTCTTTTTATAACATCTTTAAATGATTCCTTTCCAGACAAAGCCTTTAACCCAGAATATTTATTTAAGATTTCTTCAACTTTTCTATAACCTAACTTCCCACATAAATACAAAACTAATCCTGGATCTATATTTCCAGATCTAGTGCCCATTATCACACCATCTAGGGGGGTAAAACCAAATGAATTTTTAATTATTTTTCCATTTTCAATAGCGGCAACACTACCACCTTGTCCTAAATGACAATTTATTATTCTTTTTTCTTTTAATTTACCCATTACATATTTATGTGCTAAACCATGAAAACCATATCTCTTTATTTTATATTTATTTAATATGGATCCTGGTAAAGGATAATTATCTTCAAAAGTTAAAGTATCAAAAACCGCATATTGTTTATGTTTCATACAATGATTTATAGCTTCAAGTTCAGGTGCATTATGTAGTGGCGCAAGTTCAATATTTTCTTTTATTTTCTTTATAACATCCTTAGTTATTAAACAAGTTTCTTCAAGTCCACCACCATGTACAACTCTGTGGGCTATAATATCAAACTCCCCTATGATCTTAAACAATAATTTCAAAGCTTCTTTCATATTTCTTAATTTAACATAAACTCTAGCCCCATTGACCTCAGCAAAAGAATGATCTAGTCCAATTCTATCAATCTCACCTTCTTTAATATTTTTATCACCATATAATCTAAATTTTAAAGAAGAACTCCCAGCATTAAGTGTTAAGATTTTTGACATTGTAAACTTGTAATGGCAGCTAAATCTACTACGTCCTGCACACTACACCCCCTAGATAATATATTCACTTGTTTGCTCACATTACTTAAAATTGGTCCAATTGCCTTAAAGTTTCCTAACCTCTCAGCTAATTTATATCCAATGTTTCCAGCGTCTAAATTTGGAAATACTAACACATTAGCTTTTCCCGCAATTTTACTTTCTTTAAACTTACTTTTCCCAATCCATTTAACAAGGGCAGCATCTAATTGCATCTCTCCCTCCACATTTAATTTCATCCTCTTAGCTATTTCAGTAGCTTTCCTAACTTTTCTTACTGAAGCACTATTTGCACTTTTATTTGTAGAGAAACTTAACATAGCAATTTTAGCTTTCATCTTTAATAAGTCTGCTAATTCTCCAGCACCTTTAGCAATTATAGCAAGATCATTCGCATTAGGCTCTGGTTTTATCGAGATATCTGCAAAAACATAAATTTCCTTATTTTTAACCATTAGCATATTTCCACTAACTAATCCTTTCTTAAACTTAAATGCAACTCTTGCCAGTGGGGCAGTTCCTAAGGAGGCTCCACCAATGATTGCATCCCCCTTATCCTCCTTTAATAATTTTATACTTTCATTTAAACTTGTTTTATCATCTTTCTCCTGAATTAGAAAGGGAATAGCAATTTTTTCTTTTTCTATTATCTTTACAGCTTTTTTTATCCTACTATCTGAACTTTCTGGGAAAATAATTACAGCTGGTTTTTTCTTTGCTTTCCTGTATACCTCTTTTAGAATCTGCATATCTTAACGTATATGATTTTAATTTATATGTCTTTCTCTAAGAATAAATTTTATAAAGATTCTACTCTTTAGTAATTCTATGAAATATCTAATATTAATGTTATTTGTCTTTCTAGCACCTCTAGCAAGCGCAGAAGTTCAAATTAATTTAAACTCAGTTTATAACGCTGGAGAAATAATTCCCTTCACATTTTCTACAGCATCCACCCAAGATGAAATTACAAATTTACAAATAGAATTGCAATGTGGAAATTCTACACAGTTATTATTCTTTAGAACAATAGCTTTAGAAAAAGATGATATATTCTCATTAGAAGATTCACTCCCACTTCCACAAAAAGAAGGTAGATGTTATTTGGAATTTTCTTTAGGGGCTTCAACACAAAAAACAAATTCTTTTGATCTTTCAAAGAACTTAAGGGTAAATTTAGATGTTTTAACAAAAGAAATTAACCCTGGAGATGCCGTAGAAATTGAAGGTATAATTTCAAACATTCGTGGTGAAGAAATTTCTCCAGTGTATATCCTTATAGATGGTCATGAAATAAAGAATAACAAGGGCGAATTCAATACAAAGATTACAACAGTGGACTCAATAAAATCAGGATTTAACACATTAAATATCAGAGCATCTGATAAATTTGAAAATTCAATAGAGGACAAACTTTATTTTACTATAATTCCTAGTCCTACAGAATTAGAATTAATCATTAATGAATATAATTTGCTTCCAGAAAATCGTGTTCAGGTAAATGCATATCTTTACGATCAAGCTGGAGATTTAATTGAAGTTTTACTACCTTTAACAATTGAAAATGAAGAAGGAGAAGTTGTTCAAGGGAATAATGCAATTGATTTCAAACTTTCCCAGTATGCGATACCTGGAGAATGGATTGTTAAAACAGAGTACCTTGACTTTAATGAAGAATTAATTTTTACTGTTGAAGAAAATCTAAACTTATCAATAGAAATTCAAGATAATGAAGTAATTATTGAAAATGTAGGTAACATTCCTTATAATGATATTTTAGCATTTAAAATAAATGATCAAGATATTGAAAGAAAAGTAAAACTAAATCCTGGAGAATTAACTAAAATTAATCTTTGGAATGAGTTAAAGGATGATTTAGGGAGATTAACAATTTACTATGGGGACTCTTTATTAGAATTTGAAAATATAGTAATAGATGATCCAAGATCAACATTTAATAAACTTGGAGATAGTATTACTGGAAATGCTGTTGTTAGTTCTGCCTCCACCACAAGTTTCAAAGCAGTAATAGTAATTTTAGCAATAGCCGCATTACTTTTATTTGCATATAAAAAATTAAGAAAAATCAAAAAAAGATCACATAATGATTTCAAATCAGAAAAAGAAAGAAAGAAAGCTCAAGAATTTGTTAAACAAGTAAAGGACAAAAGATCATCCCCAACTCCAAAAAAAACATTTGGTTCTCCGCGCCCAGTCTCACCAGAAGAAGCAAGTGAATTCAGAGAATCTGTTCTTGGTAAAAAAGATGAAGAAGAAAATAAATCTTCTTGGAACATGTTTAATTAGTTCTAATCTCAAGAAAAATTTAATAAAATCTATCTTTTTAATTCAAATTCTTTTTTGATATACTTTTCAATTTCTTTTATATTTTTAAATTCTCTATCTGCATAAGTGTAAACTTTTCCATTTTCTTCTTCTATATTTTTCCATTTTTTCTTAAAGCTTTCAAGATTTGCTTTATCTCTCACACTTGGACCATAGTGCTTTACTTTTTCACTCAATTCCTCTTCCTTTATTACAAACCAAATATATCCCTTATCTAAAACTTCAAATTCACTTTTTTCAATCTTAAATTCATTTCTCTCTAATAATTTTTTAATTTGATTATAAACTTTCATAACCTTAGCACCATCTCTTTTAACATTCCCAATCTTTTTAGTAAAATAAATTAATTTTTCATTTTTTTTAGTTCTAATTTTTTTAATATTAAACTCTTTTTTCTCAAAGAATTTTTCCTTAGGATTTTCTAAATAATCTTTACTTAGTTTAATAAATTTAAAATAATTTTTATCAGATAATGCTGAAACAGTATTTCTATCTTTATCTGTAGGATCTATAACAATTAACTTTCCAATTTTCTCCTGATTTAAACTATTATAAACATCACCAATATTTTCATAAAATTTATTGATATCTACAACTTTATTTTTTTTCCACTTACTAGCTTTTCTTATTAAATTATCAAATGTTTTGTAATATGCAATTAATATTTCACAGACATATCCTGAAAATCCCTGAATATGAGACTCAGCACCATATAGTTTATTAGCTTTCAAAAATAGTTTCAATTTTCTAACATCATCCTTATTTCGTACATTTTCATTAACCCATTCCACATGATCTAAAGAATAATCTGTAATATTTTCAGCTTTCTCATTTACTTCAAGTACTGGCACAATTTCAAAAATATGCTTATTTTTCTCAACTCTAAAATAATCTCTTGAACCTTTTAATCGTTCATATTTAAATTTCTTTAATTTTTCTTCTAATATTTTAGAAATATCTTTTCCTTTATCCTCAATTGGAAATTTTACGAATAAATCTACATCAAAATCATTTTCTAAATGTGTATTTTTAGCATAGGATCCGCCTATATGTACATCCAAACCCAATTCTTTTAATTCTTTAACAAACTCATCAACCGCTTTCATAATTAATCAACCAACATGTGGATATATAAATGTTAGTTTTAAATTTAATAAGATATATAAATGTTTAATTTCTTAAAATATTATGCATAAAAATTATTATTTTGCAATTATCACTCTATTAATATGTATTATTTTTTTAGCATTGGCAGTTTATTATAACTCTAATGCTTTATTAATTCCCACACCTACTAAATCTTATCTTTTTGGAGGCATAGCATTAGCGTCAGGAATAACTAGTTTTTATTTTTTTAAAAATGATAGCCTAGAAAAATAAAATTTACAACTTAAACCTATATTTTATAAATAAAATTTCTTTTTTATAACTCTAAGGGGTGTCACAATGAAAAAAATATTATTTATGTTTACAATTTTAGCTATTTTCTTTATAGTTGGGTGTGGCTCTAGCGATAATGTTCAAGATACAACTCAAAATACAATTGAACCACCACAAATTCCTGAAGGGACTATAGACAACAATACCATTAATACTGAGGAAGTAAAAACATTTGTTTTAACTGGTAAAAATTTTAGGTTCTTTATAGATGATAATGAATCTCCAGACATAAAAGTAAAACAAGGAGACAAAGTTAGAATAGAATTTACCAGCACTCAAGGATTCCATGATTGGGTTGTTAATGAATTTGATGCATCAACAAAAAGAGTTAATGTTGGAGAACTTACATTTGTAGAATTCATAGCAGACAAAAAAGGAACTTTCCAATACTTTTGTAGTGTTGGAACGCACAGAGAAAGTGGCATGTTTGGAAATTTAATTGTGGAATAATTTCCACTTTTTTATATAATTAATACCTTGGCTTTCAAAAAAAATAAATCCAAACTTATTTAATTTTTTCGTATTGTTATAGTTTATGAGAACAACCCATTTTATTGTACATCCAGAATTTGCAATACAATCATCTAATCATCAAGATGTTGAAGAATATGCTGAAAGAATAGTTCAAATTACACAAACAGAAGATGCGTATGTCATAAGTTCATATTGTTCACCTACACCCCAAAATGACTTTGAATTTGGAATGTTTGGTAGACTATATGGCACCCAATTAGTTCCTAAAAATAGAATATTTTCATCAAATGGTTTTTTTGGTGATAATAATGATTATTTTCCATTCGGTCACGTTTCTAATGAATATTGGGAAAAATTCTCTAGTTTAGTTAAACAAGCAGACAACATCAAACTTCATGGATCCTTCATGGGCAAGGGTTCATGTTTACGTAATTTAGCAGTTCAAACATTTGGTATTCATGGGTTATCAAAACATTGGTTTAATTGGGACGATTTTTCCCCTTCACAATTAGTTCAAGAAGATATGATCTATGTTTTCTTACAACTATCAAGAGTTATACAAAGAGACTCTTTTGTAAGATATGGTGTAGTTTTTTCTGATGAATCCTTAGAAATGAGTAAAAAACCATTGGTAGTTCCTTTTGGAAAATCATTAGATGAACAATTGTGCGATTCTCAAACTGTAATTTTAGGAAGAGCCTAATTTTTAACTAACATTGCATAAAAAACCTGTCCATGATCATATTCTGAGTTGGGATCAATATCTTCTAACTTACCAACTTTTTTAAATCCAAGTTTTTCATAAAATTTTATAAGTTTACAATTTTCTTTATCTTCAGTTCCAAGATGTATTGAGACAATATTGTTTTCCTTACAATATTCTATTAATTTTTTAATTAATAGTTTACCATAACCTTTTCCTCTAAATTTTAAATTAATAGCCAGTTCTTCAATAAATGCAGAATTAATAAATGGTGGATTTAATTTATACTTACTAAAACAAATATGTCCAACATATTCTTTATTTTCTAAAATAAATATTTCTTTTTTCCTAACTTTCTCATCAAAAAATAAAGAATCTCTTTTTCTATTTATTTGAGGAAATGCTTCTTTTTGTACTCTCAAATAATTGAGTTTATCTTTGTTATTTCCATCTCTTATTTTCATTTTCAAACTTCCTAATTAATCTATGAAACAATGATAATTTCTTTCCTTTAATATAATAATACCCTACAAGTGAGGTAATTAATGCCCCTATTGAATCAACAATTAAATCCCACATAGTATCTACTAATCCATTTTTTTGCATATTAGTATTAAATAATTGATCTACAACAAATTCAAAAATTTCCCAAACAGCTCCAGCAGCAACTCCAAAACAAAAAGCAAACAAAACAATTAAGAGAGGATTAGCTTTTATTTTATTTTTAGTATATAGTACATACATTATTAAAAAACCAGCAAAACCTATTGCAATTCCTGAAATCGTATGAAGCATAGCATCCCACCACCAAAACATTTGGTAATAACTATTAGTTTCTCCCAAAAAAATACCGGCATAAATAAATAAAATAATAATAAATTCAAATTCTATTGGTAAATTTATTTTATATCTTCTTTCAATTACTAAATGTAAATATGTTGCTATCAATACTAAAAATGTTGAAAAAACAACCAACCAATTAGTATTGTAAATTGAAACTAAAATAGCAATTACTAAAGTTATCCTAAGAAATATGGTTATATTTTTTTGAATCTTATCTGCTAAATCTAATTTATTTTGTTTTAATTTCATTCTTCTAATATAAATATTTCTTCAACTGTGGCATTTAAAACTTTAGCAATATCATAAGCTAATTTTAAAGAAGGATTATATTTTCCTTTCTCTAAAAAAACAATAGTTTCCCTTCTAACATTAACTTTTTTAGCTAAATCTTCTTGAGTTAGATCATACCTTGCTCTATATTCCTTAATCTTAGTTTTCATATTATTTTATTAAAATCTCACAGTCCTATCTAAATCTTCTTGTTTATTTGCCCAAATCCAGGTAAGTCCAAAGATTATTGCCATTCCAACAATTCCCATCCCTAGGGCTGTTTCAGTATTCAGGGTGATTATTCCTAAAACACTTGAAACCCACATTAAAATAAGAAGATACCAAATTGAAATTTGAAATGACTTAGCCCCAGTAAGCAATAGTATTTTTCTTGAACGTTCATCCTCTATTGTCAACCCCTTTTTTTTATCTTTTACATTTTTCAAGCTTTTACTAACAAAAATCACTCCTAGAATTATGACCATAATTGCTATGGATATTAATTCAATACTTTCAACATTCTTTATACTAAAAAGTAACCCTAATAGTGCTGTCACTACCAATGTTATAACTATAAATAATATTTTATAAGATCTGTTTAGCTTCATTTTATCTCCTTTTTGTTATTTATTTTTAACTTTATGTTATATTTAATTAACTTTATGTTAGAAATAATTAACTTTATACTATTTAAACCTTTCTGTTTTTTTATTTCCAAACTTTAATAAATATAAACTATATATTAAACAATGGATGAAATGCAAAATTTATTTATTTAGGCATGGTCAAACTGTTTATAACAAAAATGGCATCTTTACTGGCTGGAAGGATTCTAAACTTACACCTGCAGGAATTGGAAATGCTAAAACAATAGCTAAAAAATTAAAATCTAAAAAATTTGAAGTAGCAGTATGTACATCCCTATCTAGATCTAAAGATACATTAGCAGAGGTTATTAAATTTCATCCAGAATGTACTAAATTAGTTATTGATGATAGAATGAAAGAAAGACGTTATGGTAAACTTGAAGGAAAATCTCATGATTCTTTTGTTAAGGAAGCAGGTAAAAAAGATCTAAATTATTTAAAATCTCATGGAGATGCCTTAGAAAATCTAGATCCAAAAAAAAGAAAACAATTAGAAAAGATACTAGGAAAAACGGAATACGATCAAATTCACAGGGGTTTCAATGTACGCCCTCCTGGTGGAGAATCTTTTGCTGATGTGGAAAAACGCGTTGATAAATTCATTAAATCCTTAAAAAAATTCTTAAAAAAAGAAAAAGTAAATATAGCTATTTCTGCCCATGGTAATTCTATAAGGTTATTTAGAAAAATAATGGAAAAGGCATCCATTAAAAACACAGTTAAATGGGACATCCCATATGATAAATACTTTGAGTACACTATAAACGTATAAAATGCAATTCAAACAATTATGTAATAAATGTAAGAAAGAGTATATCCCTGTTAGAAAAAAACAAAGATATGTTTTATGTTACTCTTGTCAATCTACTCAATTATCTAAAGAAATTAAGGATCCTAAAATGAAGAAACTATTTGATATTCCTGAAGAATTTTATAAAGAAAATGTTTTTTTAAGAAATATAAAAGTTAATTTTATAAGATATGAAAGTTTAACTGATAATCAAATTAATGCATTCAAAAAAACCGTAGATGAAATGAAAAAAGAAAAAACTAGTACTTCAAAAGATTCCAATAAAAAATAATTAATTATTAACTTTATCAAGTTCTTCTTTAGTGCCAACATCCATCCAGAAATCATCAAAAACTTTCCCATAAACTTCACTTTTTTTATGTAAAAATTCTATTAAATTACCCATATTATCAATTTTCTCAAATTTATTTTCTTTAACTTTTTTAACATCATGTTCTTTTAACAAGTAAAAAGGTGTCCCACATAAATTACTTTTAGGATTCTCTGGTTTTTCTTCAAAGAAATGTATTTTATTATCTTCATTCATTAACACACAAGAATATTTTTTTACTAAACTTTCATCTTCAATTTTAACTAAAGCAACACAACTTTTATTCTTTTCATCTGAAAATTCCTTTAAATCTTTTAACTTAAAATCAAATACATTATCTGAAGCAAGTATCAACAATTCTGCTGTATCCACATTATCTAAAAAAAACTGAATATCACCTATAGCACCTTTTTTCTCACCTTCATGATTAACATTATTATTCAATAATTTAACTTTTTCATGTCCTTTATCCTCATGCCAATCTGAAAAATGATTAAAGAATTTATTATTACTTAATACATAAATATTTTGTACTTGCTCAATTTCATCTATTTTCCCAATTAAATGATCTATTAATAGATTCTCTTTAACCTTTATCAAAGCTTTTGGTAAAGTTTCAGTTAAAGGATACAGCCTAGTTCCAAACCCTGCAGCAAGAATTAATACATCCATATAACTAATTAATTGAACTCTTTTATATCTTTTTTGATTGAGTACTGCTATTTTTTATTGATATGTTACAGTACTCAATAACATTTATATACTTCTATATTTTAGCAGTACTGTAAATTAGGAGGTAATTTAAAATGGAAAATTTAACATCTGAAAATTTTGATTCAACAGTTAAAGAAGGAGTAACTATAATTGATTTTTGGGCATCATGGTGTGGTCCATGTAAAATGATGGGTCCAGTATTTGAAGAAACTAGTAAAGATTACGAAGGAAAAGTAAAATTTGCTAAGTTAAATGTTGATGAACAACAAGAAACGGCTGGAAAATTTGGTGTAATGTCAATTCCAACTTTAATAGTCTTCAAAGATGGAAAAGAAGTAAATAGATTTATGGGTTTCACACCAAAGGATGAATTAAAATCTAAAATAGATTCTGCATTATGATAGATTTTGCTTGTAAAAATTTCAACTTAGATGAAATTATAAAATGCAGCTTATCTTTAACAAAATCAGAATTTAAAATTTTTAATTTTTTATTAAAAAATAATTCTTTTTTTAATTCTTCTTCATTATCTTCTTCATTAAGCTTAGATTTAACTACAACTCAAAGAGCAATGAAAAAATTATATGAATCAAGTATTTTAATAAGATCTCAAAATAATTTAGATAAGGGTGGTTATGAATATACCTACAAGATTAAAAATAAAAAAGAATTAGTTAATATTATTTCTAAAATAATTCAGAATTGGACTGATAAAGTTAAAGAAGAATTAAATATTTGGTAATTAATCTATAGCCAAAAGTTGATCATCTAATCCATTAAGTACTCCTTTAAAATCTAATTTATTAAAATATGTTCTTACCCCTACTATAAGTTTTGTTCTGATCATATGGATCAATGCATAGGGTGAAGTAGTCATTTTACACATTTCTTCTCTTTTTTCTTCATTAATCTCAAGAACTATACCATAATCCATACCTATTTGATAAACAGAAGTCCAAAAACTTGCAACTTCCATTATTGTTTCAGGTTCTTCCCTTCTATTTATTTGTTCAGTGATTGGAGCCATATGTTCAGTATATGCACCTAAAATTCTTCCCACAATTTCTTGTTCAATTTCATCATCATACTTTCTTTTTTCACTATTCTCACCAAAAAATTCATCTAAGAAAGTTCCAATTTCATTACTTACACTATTGTAAAATAGAACGCGTGTATGTTCATTTAGATCACTAGAACCAATTTTGGAAGTTAAGTTTAAACTACTTGATCCTTGCGGATATAATGATCTATAATCATTACAAAAATCAGGCACTTCTCTTGTGCATCTCATATAAATGTAATATTAACAAACATTAAAAAATTAACTAAAATTTAATAAACTCCCCTTCGTATTTAATTCCATGAAATATGAATTATTAGCTCCAGCAGGCTCCTTTCCTAGTTTAATTGCTGCAATAGAGGCAGGAGCAGATGCAATTTATTTTGGATTAAATGAATTTAACATGAGAAGTTCTGCAAAAAATTTTTCATTAAGAGATTTAACTAGAATAAACAAATTATGTGGTAAAAAAGTAAAGAAATACCTAACTCTTAATATTATAATTTATGAAAATGAAATAAAAAAATTAGAATCTTTAATTAAAAAAATAAAAGGAAAAATAGATGCAGTAATTTGTTGGGATATATCTGTAATTTCTTTATGTAAGAAATATAAAATACCTTTTCACATTTCAACTCAAGCCTCTGTTTCAAATTCTCAAGCTTTAAAATTCTATAAACAACTTGGTGCAGAAAGAGTTGTTTTAGCCCGTGAATTAAACTTAAAACAAATAAAAAAATTATCTAAATTAATTGATATTGAATGTTTTTGTCATGGTGCTTTGTGTGTCTCAATTTCAGGAAGATGTTTTACTTCCCAATTCTTGCATTGTAAAAGTGCAAATAGAGGGGAATGTATTCACCCTTGTAGACGCCCATACACCATAACAGATCACGAAGGTAATCAATTAAAACTAGTTAATGATCAAGTAATGTCTGCTAAAGATTTATGTACTTTACCTTTTGTTGAAAAAATGAAAAAAGCTGGAATAATTTCTTTTAAAATAGAGGGTAGAAATCGTTCTCCGGAATATGTTTCTACAGTTGTAAAAGTTTACAGAAAAGCTCTTGATAAAAAACTATCACAAAAAGAAATCGAACTTTCTTTAGAAGAATTAAGAAAAGTTTACAATCGTGGCCTTTCCTCAGGATTTTATTTAAAAATGCCAACCTCAGATGACTTTGCAGTAAATGAAAATGGTGAGGCTAAAGAAGTAAAACATGTTATAGGTAGGGTAGAGAAATATTGGCCAAAAGCAGGAGTAGCTGCAATTAAAATATTTTCTAGAACCCTAAAACTTAATGATGAAATCTACATTAAAGGTGACATTACAGGTTTAATTAGGCATAAAGTAACAAGTATGGAAATTGATAATAAAAAAGTAGAAAAAGCAAAAAAAGAACAATCTGTTGGCATCAAACTTCCTAAATGCAAGAAAGATGATGAAGTTTATTTAATTAAATCTAAATAATTAACCTTTTTGATGAGCGATTTGATCTTCTATTCTTTTTTTATATCTTCTTGATTTAATTGAGTCTGTAGGAATAAACGCCCAGTGTTCATTAGATCCAGTATAAATAGTTTGTTCATATCTATTAACTAGTCCAGAATTATGAAGAACTGAAAGGTGGGGGATTTCTTTTCCAATCAATCTTTTTCTTCTTACTTCATCTGGAAGTTTAAACCCATCATTAGGAACAGTTGTGTTAAGAAAAAGCAAATCACTTTCACTAAACCTTTCCACAATTTGAGGTAGGGCCATTGCAAGATCGGAGTAGGGGATATTATTTCCATCCATTAATTTAGCTACTCTCAAAAGTTTCTCGTAATTTTTTTGATCTACAAATGCAATTTTATAACTTGTTGGTTCTTTTTGTATCATTTTATTAACCTCCATTAATTATTTAATAGTAGTAAACAAACAAACAAGTATATAAGTAATACCGACCCCCTAGGGAGCGGTAAAACAAACTATTAAATACTTTAATTTACTAAAATAAATATGGACACAAAAATACTGGAAGATATTGGATTAAGTAAAAATGAAATAAAAGCATATTTCGCTTTAGTGGAGCTAGGCCAAGTTTCTGCCTCTCATTTAATAAAAAAGTCAGAAATTTCAAACTCAAAAATCTACCCAACACTAGAAAGATTAATCAAAAAAGGTTTAGTTTCTTATGTGATAATTAACAACAAAAAACATTTCTCAGCTTCAGATCCTGAAAATTTAATAGATTTTTTAAATAATAAAGAGAAAAACATAGAAAAACAAAAACAAGAAATTCAAAAAATCTTGCCTAAAATAATTGAAAAAAGAAATTTAAAAGAAGAAATTCAACAAGCAGAATTTTATGAAGGTCAAAAAGGTGTTAAGGCAGCTATATGCAATATTCTCAATGTTATGAACCCCGATGAAGAATATTATGTTTTTAGTTTAGGGGAAGAACTTAAAAAACCAGAACTAAAAACTTTTTTTAGAGAATATCATAAAAAAAGAGCTAGTAAAAAAATAAATGCTAAATTAATTGGAAATAAAACAATAAAATCAATTATGTCACAATTTCATTTATTCAAATATATGCAAGTTAGATACACTAACCTACAACTTCCTACAGGGGTTTTTATCTACAAGGATACAGTACTAACAATAATTTGGGATACTCTCCCAAAAGCTTTTGTAATAAACTCAAAAACAAACTATGAAAGATATAAGGAATTCTTTGAAGACATTTGGAATAAATCTAATTAAATTTGATAGAAATGAATTCTATCTCTAAGTGGGTCAGTATATGCTAATAATCCTTCAGAATTTAGTGCCATTGACCTATTACTTGGCCAACCACTTGGAAAATTCTCAGGATAAATATGAGTTAATATTTCTCCAGTGGAATTATGGGCTTTTATACTTGGTGCTTCCTCACCATGAACTTGTGTAATTGCCCAAATTAATCCTTCATTATCTATACAATGACTAGCAGGTGGACCCCTATACATTTGTACACTACCATCTATTACATTAACTGGTTTTCCACTAAGTCTTTTATCTACCGATACTAAATCTTCACCTGATCTAAAATAAATTCTGTCTTCATGAAGGGCCATTCTTGGAGTATCACCCACAACACTATTTGCCTCAATATTAAATTGTACGGGTTCCCCAATTATTTTTTCACCATTTGTAGCGATTAAAACATTTCCATGATTTATTGAAAATTGATTTGGCCTCAAAAAAAAGTAACAAACATCATCATCTTCTACAACTTGAAAAATACCTGATTGATATCCATAACCTTTAGGATGATCTTCCTTAAAATAACCTTCTTCCTCTAAAACCCTTATAGAATTTCCAAGTTTACATCCATCATCCATCAAATTATGTATATTACCTTCTCTATCTATTCTTCTTGTAATTCTCTTACCACTAGCAAGAATCTGATCATTAGAACATACACTCACATTGCCTTCAAAACAATACCCTCCAAATTGACTACCCTCAAATTCTGGAATTATATCAGTTTCTACATTTAACATTAATTCACTAGTAGAAATGTTATACACTTGTAATGTCATAAATCTATCAGAAGAATCAATTCCATATTCTCCATTATAACCTTGACCTAAAACAACAAGCTCATCATTTCCTCTAAATGTAATAGTAAGAGGCCTGACACCAGTTAACAAGGTTCTATCTTCTAATAATTTTGGAGCACTTCTTACATGTTTTCCCCTCAATGCCCGATCAAATTCAACATGAGTTCCTAATTTAGTTTTTGCCCTATTGTATTCTTTTCTAAAAATGCTCCTAATATCTAATGTAGTTCTTGGCCTTGAAGAAAGATCTAATCTTTCTTTTAATTCATATTCTAAAAGATCTTCAAATTGAGTTTGAAAATATCCCATCCTACTAAAATCTTCTCTTAAAATCCTTTCAGGCAAATCAGTTTTCATATCAACACCATGAATTTTGCTGGATACACCAAGTAAAATTAAACCATCATTATGGTAACATTTATTTATATCTAATTCTTCTCTATCCCAAATCAAATTTTCTGTTAAACTTACATATTCTTCAGGACCCATTAGAAACATTCTCATAGCATTCATTTCAAGTTCTTCTACACTCATTTTATGAACTTGTTTTCCTAAAATCTTACCAATCCTATTAAGTGATTCTTGTTCATATTCTGCTAATTCAACTAAAGTAAAAACAGGTCTATCCCTCATACTTAAATTAATAGAAGTTTGTGTAGGTTTATTCCGCTCTATTAAAAAAGAATCTTTAACTTCATCTAATGATAATTTTCTATCACCTGTTTGTAATCTTAAAAAAGAAAGTAAATTTCTACCTTTTTCCCTTCGCCTTCTTCCTTTACTACTTATCTCTCCATATTTTACTAAACCATATCTAATCATTTCTATTTTCGTAGGGTCACTCATAGTATAATGTTAAAGAGAAAATATATAAATATTTCTTTTATGTTACTATTATAAAATAAAAATCTAAAAATAAAAATTAATTGCCTTACCAATTAAATGTGTTATTACAATTACAATTATAGCTATTAGTAAATGTTCTACTACAACTTTTAATGAATTCTCTTTCCTATGTTTTGCAATTTCATAACTTAAAATTCCTAGTATCATCAATCCCCAAATAATACTTACTAAAACTGCAGTTCCTAACTCTAAAAATATTACAGGTAAAACAAAAGTTAATGCAATTATTAATTTAGAAATAAAAGTTGCTCCTGTGGATTCCCAAACATTTTTCTCTGTTTTATTGTCTGATTCCTCTGAAACATGTATGCCTAGCGCATCTGAAAAAGCATCTGCCACAGCTATTGTTAATATTCCACCTAAAACTGCTAACTTGGAATGTGTTCCAGAGTTTAATCCCACCATTAAGCCTAAAGTTGTAATAACTGCAGAAGTTAAACCAAAGCTCAACCCAATTCTCAAAGATGCTTTCATAAATTAACTTTATTTTATTGTTTTAAATAATTTACCTTAAATAATTTCCATTAATTTTCTAACTAAATTTTCATTAACTTCAACTTCTGTATTTTTATCAGGTTTAAATGAACTACCAACAATTGCTCCATTAGTATATGTTAGTTGTTCTGTCACATTTTCTGCATTAACGCCTGCACCTACAATAAATGGAAAATCACCCATCATCATTCTAAACTTTGCTAATTTTTCTATTGGTGTTTCTACCCCAGTATCACTACCTGTTGTAACAATAGCATCACATCTCCTCATACCTTGCTCAATATCTTCCTCCAAGGGATTCCCAGTATCTGGCACGTACTTAAATCCAACACCACCTAATACTACTAATTTAGGATATGCTAATCTATGTAGGTCTAATCCATCTTCATGTACATTATCAACTTGTACAAACTTTGCCCCATAATTGTCTGCAATCTTAAATCCTAATGGCGTATTCCCTAAAACATTAACTCCAATTACAACTCCTCTTTTAGTATCCTCAATTCTCTTCAAAACATCTTCTACATCTTTTGCAGTGGCATCCTTACAATAATTTTCTATAATGGCCCCAGCAACACCACATCTCTCATAAATATCTAGTTCTTCTAATGCCCTATCAATCTTCATAGTACCCATTCCAGATAAGTGGACCATACCTATTATTGATTTTCCTTGAAATAAATCAGAATATTCTCTTCCCATTAATCTAGATCTTACTTGATGTTTTTAAATATTATTGTAAGGCAATCATTTAATTAAACTACACATAACATTTTGAAAAAACACTTCTTTATTCTTATATTTTATATTTTCGCGTCCAATAAAATATCTATACTCACCTTCAATTTCAAAAGAATACTCAAAATCTCCTTCTTTAAAATTTTTAGGACCTCTAAATGGAAAACTTTCATCAATATCTCTTAATACTTTTTTTAAAAAATCAAATATTTCATTAATAAAATCTTTATCTAATCCTTCAATTGTTTGTCCTTGGTATGCCATACTCCAAAAAGGCTTTCCCTTGTAAAAAACTACTTCCCTTCCAGGTGCCCAAGCATTTCCAGCATAAGAATCATGATAACTCCATTCACCCTCACTATACTCATAATCATCATGACCTTCTAAAATAGGATCACACTTATATTTTTCTTTAATTTCTTTTGAGGCAGCATAAGTATTTTTATGTGCTTTTGCAATGAATGTTAATAATTCTTTTTCCATATCTCATGAAATAATTTAAAATATATAAATACATCTTAACTATACCACTCACAATATTTTTTTATTGTTTCAAGATAGTTTGGCTTAGGCATATGCTCTTTACAATTTTCTTCAAATTCTTCTTTAATATCTCTATTTAAATTAAGATTAATCAATTCACTAAAGCAATTAGGATTTCCTAAAGCCCCTCTTCCAATCATAATACCTTTTATTTTTGAAAATTTTTCAACTTCTTCATTATTTCTAATTCCACCATTAGCAATTAAGGGAATGTTAAACTGAATTAAATCTTTTAGGATAGAATAATCATAATCAGTAGATGATCTTTCTTGTGCATGTTTAAAATGAACACAAACATTTGAAAAATTAGAGTCTTTTATTTTTTCTAATTCCTCAAATAAAGTAATTATCTTTCTTTTTTTTACCTCTTCCTTATTTAATCCCAATCTTACTTTTAATCCGATTTTAAATTTATCCTGATTTAATAGTTCTTGTACTAAACTAGAAACTTTCTTAGCTCTTTTAATTAAAGCAGCACCTTGACCTATCTTTATTAATTCCTTAGAAGGACAGCTAACATTTAATTGAATTCCATAAATATTTTTCTTCTCTTCCTCTATTTTATTTAATTTTAAAATAAATTCTTTGCATTCTTTTTCTTTAGATGTTGCTACCTGTATCCATTGCCTTTGTTCTTCAATTTTAAACGTATCAACTTCCCTCCAGGCATTATTTCTTCTAATTAAATTATTTAATGAAAGCATCCCAGTATAGGAATCACTAACATTTGTACAAAGTTTCCTAAATGCCCAACAACTTACATTTTCCATTGGGGCTAAATGAAATTCCATAAATTCCTCAAACTAATCAAGTATTTATTTCTTACTAACAAAAAAATTATAAACCTAATTCAAATTCAAACATTATGAAGAAATTAACTTATGTCCTATCTACTTTAGTTGTATTATTAATAATTTCAATATTTTTCATAAATTTTGATACTAATGAGTCTTCACAAGATTCTCCCTTAACAGCAAATGCTGGTGTTAATGTTAATTCAGGCAATACAGTTACTTACCAATTAGATCTAGCTAGTTTTAATAATTTAGTTCAAAATACTCCTGCTTTTCAAAGCTTACCAGATGATTCTGTAATAGTATTTTCTTTCTTTGATGGTAATGGTAATTTAATTAATGGACTAGATTTAACATTAAAAGATAAAGTAATATCTCCAGGTCTAGATCCAAATTATGATTTTAGAATTACTACTGGAATTTATTATTTAGATAAAATCAATCAAGTTAGTGACATGTGTGAATTCTTAAATGAAATAAAAAACAATCAAGATGCTAGAGTCGAAAGAAAGATCTCAGTTGCAAAAGCTTCTTTAAAATATAAAAACATGTTACAATATAAAGACTGTTTAGGAATCTAATAAATTAAGATATATTTACTCTTTTCTTAAAAACTTAAAACTATCTAAAATTTCTTTATTATATTTTTCCCAATTATGAATTTTTCTTAGAATAACATGAGTATATTTTCTTGTTATTATAAAATAAGCTACAAACTTCTCAGTTTCTTTAGAAAAAGAAATATCCCCATTTTCAGTTTGTAACATATAGCTGTATATATTATCCATTGTTTCTTCGAATAAATTATCGTAAATTTTAAAAATTCCTTCAAGTAATTTTAAAGTATCATCAGTTGGTGCTAGTTTATACCAAATAGAATCTTCAACATTTGATATTGCTTTTATTTCTCCTTTAACCATCTTAATTAAACAATTATAAAACTTAAATAACTAACTAATAAATTCTTTTAAAACACTCGAATTTAACATTAACTAAACGTCAATTAAAAATAATCTAATTAATTCTTCAAAAAACCTTAACAGGATTTACAAAAACCTTTTCAACTTCCATTAATTCCCACTATAGATACTCTTGAAAGATCTCGAGAAGGAATTAAAACTTCTGGAACATCTATCTTGTGTCCATCTTCTCTCTCAAAAATATAAGGTTCAGTCTCCCTATATCCTATCATAAACTCACCTAATGTTACAGCAGAGCTCCAATATTCTTCTATCAACCCCCTCATCCAACGAGCTTCTTCTACCAGCTCTCCTACTTTTTGAGAATAATCATAGCAATATAATCGAGAAATTAGGGACATAGGTGTAACAATGGCATTAGTATCTTCTAAACGAAGTTGCATTACAGTAATCCCTGACTTGTCTACATTAGGGTATAGTTGAGTTTCAAGACATTTAAATGGCCATGCATACATGGAGTCTAATCTACTATAGCCTAATCCTCTTAATTCTTTTGGCAAATATTCTTCTTCCATTCCATCAAGAAATCTTTCTACTTCAAAATCTTTTTCAAGTTTTGTTCTTAGATCAAAATCTTCTAAATCCCGTAACTCTCTAATTCTTTCACCATATGTTTTACGACATTTAGCGAGAGTAGCATCTAGCGTAGGCTCTACACTTACTTGACGATATACAAAATGTTCCTTACTCATACAATTTTACAAATATTAACCATATTTAAACATTACTTATTATTAATTACTTTAAAATAGTTAAACTTAAACAATATTTAACCTTATGTGAATTATATCTAACTAATAATTTTCTAGAATATTCTCATTAATAAATTTGATGCGCTTCTGTTTTAATTATGGTTTGAAAGTTTAAATAGTTTATTGAAAATTATCTTAAGTAAACTTTTTTATTTAAAAGTAGTGACAAAATCAAAAAGATTATAAACTGTAATATTTTAAATAATTTATATAAAATGAGACAAAAAATTATAGATTTAGATCCTGTGGGCGAAGATGCAGATTTGGAAAGTATTAGATCGGCTGTGCTTACAACATTTAAAACTCAAGTTGATGCTTATAGGGCTATACCTGAATTTGCACAAACTTATGGACATTTATTAACACCTCTTGAAGAGGCATATCGAACAAAAAGAACAGAAGTTGTACAAAGAAATAGAACCTTTAGAAAATTAGGAAGAAAAATTAATTCTGAAATTGGTAAAATTGGATGGCCCACATTAATGGGTGGTTTAGCAGGTATAATTAGTGAAATACCTTCAGGTGATTTATCTAAAATGGTGGAAGGTGGCCAAAGAGGTGCAATATATGGTGCAGGTTACGGTGTAGCATTCAGAACAATCTCATATTTAGCAAAAGATAAAGCAAAATTTTATGGAAAAAAGATGTTAAATTTTATGAAAGGATCAGGTAATGTTATTGCAGGTCAAACAAAAGCTACGGAATGTATAGTCAAAAATACGGAAAATGGAAAAAATCCAGAATTATCAGCAAAATTAGATATTATAAGAGGTGTATCAGAATTTGGAGATAGACCAGACGTAGATAAAGCGGCCAAAATATTTGTTGTAGCATCCCCATTTATAGGTGGTTTTGTATATTGGTCTGCAAGTGTAGTATTTAATCTATTTTCTCCATTAAATGTTAATGCTGGTTTTGCAGGAAGTATTGGTGCAGGTGCACTAACAGCTAGATCTATTGGTATAAGATCTGATCTAAAAAGAGAGAATAATAAAACCAGCAAGATTCTAAGTGGAAGAGGTCTAGAAGATTTAAATTCTGAAAAAAAACAAGCTTTAACTGGTGCATTAATTGATAAATGGTATGGTGTTAATAAACCAGCCAATCCAAATGCTAACACTAATTGGGGTTAATTCTTTTTTGTTTTAAAAATTATAGTTGGACCTACTTTCTCAACTAATTTTTTAGGATAGACATTTTTCCAATATCCTCCTTTCCAAGCTTTTTCTCCTTTTTTATCAAAAGGTTCTATTAATTTTTCTAAAGATAATCTTGATTCTAAAACACTATCAATGATTTCACTAACTTTTCTTTTATACATAACAAATTTGTGTTTAGATCCATCAGGCCAAGTTATAATCTCTTCAATTTTTCCTGATTGATTATAATTTAATATTTTTAGTGTTTCAGTTGATAAACTCAAATAAAACGGATGATCAAGGCTAAATACAAATATTCCTTTTTTCTTTAACACTCTACTTATTTCCTTAAAGCATTTTGTTAAATCAGAAACATATTGCAATGCAAAGGCTGAAAACACAATATCATAACTTTCTGACTTAATACCTTCTAGTGTTTGTATATCTTTTTTTAGAAATTTTACTGAAACTTTTTCTTTTTTTGCTAGTTTTTTAGCATGCTTAATTTGTTCTTCTGATAAATCAAGTCCAGTACATTTTGCCCCTTGTTTAGCAAATGAAATACTACATTGTCCACCTCCACAACCAAGTTCTAAAATATTTTTTCTTTTTACATTCCCCAATAATCTAAGTTTATTTTCATTTGAAGAATAAGGTCCATAATGGGCAGAATCTGTTCCAATTTTTGATTCTTTTTGATATTTCTTTGCAGTATTATTCCACCATTTTTCAATATCATTTTTCATACATCTAATCATCAAAACAAATATAAAAGTCTTATCTTTAACCATTAATATTATGCAAGAACAAAAACTATATCAAAAATATTCAAATGGTAAACATTGGGAACAACATCCAACTATTTATGCTAAAAGTTTTGTAGAATTTTTAAAAAAACATAAATTTGAAGGATCAATTGTTGATATTGGTTGCGGCAATGGCCGTGATGTTAATGTTTTTACAAAATTTGGGTTTAATGCTTTAGGCATTGATAATTCAGAAAAAGAAATAAAATCTAATAAAAAAAATTATCCTAAACTAAAATTTGAAGTTCAGGATACTGAAAATTTAAAATTAAAAAATGATTCAGTTGACGCATTCTTTATGGTTAACGTTATTCATTATGTCAATAAAGAAAAGGCAATACAAGAAGTTTTTAGAGTATTAAAACCTCAAGGATATTTTTTTATACATTTCAATATTGAAATAGTTGATAAGGACGGAAAGATAGATTATTTTTATGATCAAAAAGATATTCTAAACTTAATACCTAATTTCAAAATTTTACAAGTAAATGTTTTTGAAAGAGTTGACAATCACCCTGTTGAACACAAACATAAAATTATGGAATTAATTCTTCAGAAACCTTAACATTCTAAATTAACTTTTCACGCTTCTATTTTCATAAAATAACTAACTTTAAATATTTTTTTATTTCTATATAATCATGAGTAGATTTAATATTAATGGTATAATGGGCAATCAAAGTGATTTTAATGATTTTATTGGGACACTCAATATTTATGATGATAATAGTGCTTCAGGTATAATATATAATAGAGATGGTAGACACCAAAATTCAAAAATAGTTATTTTAGGTTTAGCTCCAGATAATTCACCAGATAGTCTAATTTATTGGGTTTTTCAACCTCCAAGAAATATACATGCTTCACGACCTCGAATTTTTAGAGTGGATCAAACTGGAAAAGATTATAATTTGAGTGGAATGTGGTATAATTTAGTCCCAAACTCTGAAACATTATTCCCAGAGTTAACACATGCATTTGAAGCGTCTACTGAAGTTGAATCATTAGATACATTATCAGAAGTTAGCTTAGATCGTATTCAAGCCATTACAGGCGAATCTTTAACTGATGCAATTAAAGAACAAGAAAAAAGAGAGTTAAAAGGCACATTAGAATCGTATAAAATAGATATCCAATTAAGTTTTAACGGAAATATTAGGAATTCTTATGCATTATTAGACGTAAAAAGAACTCATTGGAGTATTTGGTCTGAACCTGAACAAAGAATAAGGTCCAAGTTAGAAAAAATGGGATGGGAAAAATCACCAACTATATCTAGAGGTTTAGGTGAAAAACCATTGGGAAACCCTCCTTTTGTTTATACGCCAAGAGGAAATTCTATTTTGACAGGTATACAAAACCAGGCCCAACGTCATCTTCACCTTTACAGATTTCCAGGAATGGTTGAAGTTGAAAAAATGATAGAAATTTGTGATGAAGTTAATATAGGTTTTAATGAACGTATAGATGACAGACCAATGGAACTATTTTCATCAGTACGGCCACGTTCAACTGTTTTACCTTAATTTTTTCTTTACGTTTTTTATAAAACTTTAAAGAATGCACTAATAGCACTTTCTAGTTTTTTATTCAGAATTACAATTAAACAATCTATTGTTTTAACAATGAAAGGGTAGGTGATTCAATTTATTTAATTTCTATAACTTCTTCTTCACCATGTTGACTAAAGTAATTTTCTGGGCTTTTATATTTTTTTAAAAAAACCTTGCAATTTGCACAGTCTGCTTTAGGAGATATGCATTTTTTATAATGTCCAACTTCACCTTTTAATGTTTCCCATGTACCCATTTTACCCCTTAAAGGACATTCTTCCCTCATTCTAGTTAATTGATGAAACGTAATTTGCAGTCTTTCTTCTCTATTTTTTGAATTTTTACGCGTCCAATTTCTTCTCGCAGAGTTAGTAGTTAAGTTAGTGGATTGTAATAACTCCTCCACCTTTAGTAATGCAGAATTTAATTTACTAATTGCCCCATCTCCTTCTCTATTATTTATATCTAATATTATAGATCTCAAATCTGATGCTAATTGATCTTCCTTAAGTCCTTCTAAGATTCTTTCAACTGAATTTATTAATTCTTTTGTATCATCTTCAAAATTAGATTCTTCAACTCTTTTTTTAATAATTTTCAAAAAATTAATTACTCCATTTAAATTGTCATCATTAATATTTTCCATTATATCACCTGATCTTATACTATGCCTACATTTAATAAATTATTCTATTTTAATTATGCATTAGAATTTTAAATAAATTTCTAAAAATAATAATTATTATATGCAATTTAGTTTTAAAACAAAAAATGTTATATAGTTTATCTAATAATAACTAATCATGCATTATGATATCAAACTTCGCCCTCATCACGTAAATGCTTTCATAGAATTCGAATCAAAAAATTTATTCCATTTCTCAGATAAAGAATACATCAAAAGATTCAAAGAAAAAAATAAAGGGCACCATAATCAAAATTTTATACTATATTGGAAACATTTTCTAGATAAACTCCATAAAAATTCTGATTTAAGGTTTTTATATAAAAATGAACGTGACACTGTCTGTTCAATTTGTGATATAAAAGAAGAATGTGATAACCCCGAAACTCATCTACATGAATTAGTTAATAAATTAGACTTTAAAGCATTAGAAAAATTGCATTTAAAGGAAGGGGAAGTTTATTCTATGTCACATTTGAAAGAAATAATCTCTCAAAACTAATCTGTACAAGCCACACAGTTAACCTTTCTGACAAATTTGATGCGCTTCTATTTTAATAATCACTAACTTTAAATATTTTTTTATTTTTATATACATATGAGAAAATTTAATATTAGTGGATCATATGATTTTCCTGGTCATGGTTTAGATTATCCTGTTACAGGTATTTTTAGAGTTCAAGATGATAATCGTGTCATTGGCATCTTACATGATCATGATAAAAATCAAGATATTAGAAAAGCTGTTTTAGGTTTGCATTCTAATGGTAGTTTAAATTATTGGAAGTTTACACCTAGTGAAAGAGGGATCTGTCCAATTATTTGGATAATGCAAATATCGGATTCAGGTATTTATACTGGCAAATGGGGTATGGTAACTAATCCTACCAAACATTTTGAAGACCCAACACAATTCCCAGAATTAAGACGTGTATATGAAGCACCTTCTGAAGATGCAGCATTAGATGTTTTAGCAGAAGTTAGTTTGCAACGTATTCAAACATTGATAAGACCTGAACATATAATTATGATAAGCAATTCAGATGGTGGATTTAATGGTGAATTAAATTTAACTGAAGTTAAAAATTAAATAATTAAAGAATGGAGAAAAAATGGTAGAATATGAATTTAATGGAGCAGTTATTATGCCAATAAGAGAAGCAGGCGGAATACCCATGCTTATACCACATAATTTATCAGGGTTAATGCAAACAACTGATTCTTTTAGTAGTTTAGATAAATATTTTGTAACAACATCAGGGCATATTAAACATGGTAGTTGGTCAAGTGATAATCAACCTAGACAAATTGTTGGTATCTTACAATATAGTGATGAAGATATTTCAAGGGGACCTGAATCAATTTCACTTTTTGAGTTTCCCAGTTCACCTGCAGCAGCCATTCTTGCTTTTCATAATAGAACTAAGGGGCCTGAAATTGGTGTTTCAGGGGCAACAGTTAGAATCCATGAAGGAGAACATGATGAGTTATTTTTTTATTCTGGCAAACTGTTTATTCCAACTGATTTAATTGAAGATTATGATGGTGAAGGAATAAATCAGCTTAATAGTGGGAAAGATTCAGCCATGATTTATCAAACATTTAATGAAAATCTTCAGGAATACATGGATCGAAAAAGAAAAACAGATTTATCTGATGATGACTTAACAACTAATATTGATATGGTATTATTTAGATAATTATAAAACGTATTTAGATAATCTATTTGATGCGCTTCTGTTTTAATTATGATTTAGATTTAAATAAAGTTCTTTTGACCTTATTATCAATAAGTTCTTTTATATTAAAATTACCATTGCCCACAATAACATCAATACCTGATCCCATAATCATATCAGCTGCAATTACTTTTGAATACATCCCTCCAAGACCTAAGGGATTTGTTTCATTTAATGCCATATTTTTAATTTCCTCATCAACCTTATTGACTTTTGAAATAAAACCAGAATCATTATTTACATAAGGTGGAGATTTATGTAATCCATCTACATCTGTAAGAATCAAAACTAAATCTGGTTTAAGACATCTTGCAATAAGGGCAGTTAAAATATCATTATCACTAAAATTATATTTTGATTCAAACTCTTCTTTATTTATTAAATCATTTTCATTAACAATGGGTATTATATTTTGATTCAAATAGCTATTAATTATATTTGTCATTGTTGTTTTTTCTTCTTTATTATCAAAATTATGGTGTGTCAACAATATCTGTGATACCTTTATGTTTTCTTTACTAAATAATTTTTGATAAGTCTTCATTAAATTTATCTGACCAATTCCTGATAACAATTGAAGTCTTAAACTATCTTTTGGCCTATTCTCAAGATTCTCAATTTCCATGCCTGCTGCAACAGCTCCAGAAGTCACTAGAATAATTTCATTATTTTGTTTTTGTAATTTTGAAATTTCTTTTATTTTTACCCTAATCAATTCATAATTAAGTTTATTATTACTAATTACAATTGCACTTCCTATCTTGATTAAAATTCTCATATTAAATCTTTATTTTCTCTTAAACACATTTTTAACTAATTTATTAAACTTTTTATCAAACGGTTCCAACTAATCAATTAATTTATTTTATAATGAGTACAGCCAACTAATTATTTTTAGAATAATTTAATGCACTTCTATTATATTAATAACATCTAAATTTAAATATTTTTCCATATTAAAGATTATATGAATAGTTTAAGAGAAGAAGTAAGAAGTTCAGTTTTAGAATTACAATTAGATCATATTAAAGAAAGTCCAACTGGTGGTGGATCTGAATTATCAGTAGTATCTATGCCTCTTTCCGAACATGGAGATGAATATTATTATGTAGACGGTTTACCTTGGATTCTTTATAGATTAAGAAGAGGATATTCTAATTTTGACTTTGCTTTTTTTAGTAGCCAAAGCAGAGTTTTAAGACCACAAAATGAGATTATTTCATGGAGTGAAGCTGTAGATTTTTCTGTAGAAAAAGAATTATTATCAAGAAGATATAATCAAAGATATAACGTTGAAGGTGAATTAAGTGATTTTCTCAGTAATTTAGAAAGAGAATCCAGACTTAACTGGCAAGAACATGCTCTTGGATTGGGATTAATCGCAACACCTTTTATATCTAAACAAGCAAGAGAAACACTTGGCAAAGGTGGGGCAATAGCAGGCGGTTTTCTTGGTTTATTAAATGGATTACAACCTAGTACAATATTAACCACTTTAGTTGGAGCTGCAGGCGGTTATGTTTTAGGTGCAATGTCTCCAGCAATTGCAGGTGCATTATATTTATGGTATAAAAGTGATCAAAGAAAAGATAGAACAAGAGACCCCTTAAGAGAAGGTAAACAGCTCATTGAAGATTTAGAAAATACAGCCAATTTATCAAGAAAAGTATTGGAATATCCTTCTTCAAATATCAAAATGGAAAGATGTTTTGATAGGGGTTTTCCAATGGATGTAGCCCAATGGATGCAACCAAGTTCAACGCCAACATATAATCCAGGACTAATGGAACGTGCTTTATTTGATGTTTTAACTTCTGATGTTGATGGTTTTATTGAGCTTTCAGATAGAGCAAAAGCATATTATTGGAAAGTTTTAGAAACTATTGACAGTCTTTTTTTTGAATATGATTATAGGGATCTTTTTGAAAGAGTAAAAAAACACAAACCAATTGAAACTATTGAACTTAGACCAGTTAGAACAGGATCATTGTTAACACCAATTTCAACAGTAATTGAAGAAGATGCAGAATCAAATGATTGGACTATGCCTCAAGGAAATCCTCAAAGAACAAATACTAGTAATCTTAGAGGAGTTAGTTCAGGATTAGAAGGTCTTGTATTAACACTTAACCATCAATATTCATATAGAGAAACTGTATCAGGGGATGAATATGATTGTTCTGTTACTTGTTCCGCATATGACTATAATGCTCATCAAGTATGGGAAAGAACTATTTCTTTAGGAAAAGATATTGATTGTTTTCATGGCTTTAAATTACTAATTCATAATAATAATGTTTTGATAATTGATAAAGAAGGTTATGGTGGCAATGAATTTGAATTAGATCTACTTACAGGAGAAAAAGTAAGAACATTTGAATTAAGACCTTCTTATGTATATGATGGTAAAGCAATTTACGGGGGAGGGGGAATAAGAAGTTATCCTTCTGATGAAACAAACCATGATGGATTTAAATTACCAGAAGAAGATTATTATTCAGAAAGAGCAGAAGTTCTAGGGATAGTTGGTGGAAAAGTAGTGTATGATTATGATGATTATTTGGTCATCATGCCTTTAGACAATCCAGAAGATGTTAATATAATAAGAAAAAGAATAAGTTCAAAAGAAAAATTAATATTTAGTAATATGGATGAAGATGGTATTGTAGGTGTTCATCATTCTGAGGATGCTATACGTTCTATAGGTAAAGAAGGGAAAGAAGGCGAATTCTCAAAATTAGTTTATATAGGTTTTGATGGAGATGTAAGATTAGAACATGAATTTGGATTGCACGTATATCCAGATGATATTAGATTATTAGATGGGAGTGCATATTTAGAAGTTGGGCGAAGTTCCTCTCACCCGTCGGGCAGTCATGAAAGGAATATAGTTTGTTTTGATTTAGGTGAAGAGAGAGATGTCTGGATTAGAAAATCTGGCTTAGACATAGTTCCAACACCAGAATTAGTATATTTATCCAGGGGCGAGGAAGCATTAGATCATATGGGGGGAGATGTTTGGAAATTAGAAGACCTTGATGAAGACTTTTTCGGATTACAAAGTGGAGTTTCTGCATATACTCCATTTTCAAGTATCACAGCTAATTATATTGTTCAACTAATAAATATAAATAGAGGAGCATACCAAGACAGTTATTTTTTAAGAGTTAATAATAGACTCACTGGAAGAGAATTAGATAAAAGAAGATTACATGAATCAGAAGATGATGGAAGTTCCTTTACTCTTCAAGATATGGTTTGTGTTGATTTTAATTAATTTCTTTTATTACAACAATCATTTAACCTTATTTGTAGAAAAAAGTATACTTATACTCTTTCAAGATATTTTTTTAACATGGGTTGAATCTTCTGATGCCATTATTAATCCACTATCTGTTCTGTGGTATGAGTAGTGTCTCATTTTCAAGTTATCAATAACAGGACTTCTATTATTTTTTGGCCATCCAAAACCAATAGCTGATTCAAATACTTGAGGATTTTTTCTAGAATAATCTAATTCAGGATCTTGCAAACTTTCTTTAAATATGGAAACATGAATTATATTTCTACCTTCAATAATATCATTAAACACACTTCTAATACCTCCTCTTGCCATCCCAGGTCTAGAACCATACTCAAATGCATTTGGATCAACTGGAGCTTGTTGTAAAAAATGTATATCCCCCAAATCTGCCTCATATCCTAAAACAAAAAATAATGCTCCCTGATATCTACAACATCCTGATTTACTTTGCAGGGATTCAGCTAAAGTATGATTTCCAAAGACCATATCGTGATTAAATTGTCTAACTTGAGGATCAGGATTTGTAGTAGATTGTTCATATGCATTAATCATAGACTCAATAGCAATCTGTTTTAAAGCATCAAGTTTCTCAGTAAATGGCATTTCTCTTAGTTCTCTTGCTTGTGAAACTAATTCTTCCAATTCTGGAGATTCATCTACTAAAACTCCAAAAGGTTCAATGCCAATATAAATCTCATGAGTTTGCATAAAATTTGTAACTATTTAATGGTACTTAAATGTTTTGATTAAGTTTCTCTTTTTCCAGTTTTTTGGTAATTATTTTTTAGAATATTTTATTTGATGCGCTTCTAAATGTTTAATAATCTTGAAATTTATAAAATTATATTACCCTTATCTAATCTCTAGTGCGGAAAAATCACGCTCTAGCACACTCCAATAACCGGGTAGATTATTGAAAGCATAATCAAGATCCCTCATTGGATCAATTGCACTTAGCCATGCCCTATAATCGTCTCCAAATTCAGATTCAATATTATTATTCACAAAGTAATCATGTAATGGACTTGCATCAAGAATTTCTTTACGTTCTTTATTTTCTTTTATAGAACCAACAATATGTGGAGCACCCGCAATAGCTGCTAGACCCCCTGTTGCTGCAGTTCCCACTATAATTGCACCAGTAAGAAATCCAGTGGGACTCATATTATCATTAGCATCAAAAACACTACCGCCAGGGATAGTATTCCTAAGTCCATTTAAATAAGATTTAACTTCCCTTATCTTGCCAAGCTCATCAAAATCTTTATCATGTAAATTATCAGGATAATTTTGCCTTAAATAATACAAACATGCAAAAAGAAAACTAACATCATCAAGGGCTGGTTCAACATCCGTTTCCAATCGCCCTTGTCTTACTGAATCTTGATTCCATTCATTTGATCTCAAGTAATCAAGCCACCAATTTTCAGTATCAAAAACAAAAATCTTTCCAAAATTAGAATTTATATGCTCAACAACAACATCATACATAGAACCAACAATAGCTGAATCATATTCTTCCTTAGATCTTTCAAAAAGAGATCTTAATCCTTGTACTTTTTCTGGAGAAAATCTTTGTAAATTATTAAAATCATTATTGGAATTATAAAAATCAGAATTATATCTTAGAAGATTATCGTAATCAAATTGTCTGTGTGCCCATTCATCTAATTCTTCACCTATAGCCACAGATAAATTTCTTAAATCCCGGATCTTACTTTCTTTTCTACTTAAACTTTCTTCAATTCCACTTCTTATTTTTTGTTCAATAACCCCCCCTATTAATCCATGATTTATTCCAGCATCTTCTGGAAATACTCTAGCTAACCTATCATTAAGTTCAATCATAACTCTATAATCTTCAATACTAGAACTGGCTATTTCTTCTAATGAACTTCTAAAAGAACCTACAATATCTCTTTTTATTCTGCTAGCACTACTAGATCCTAATTCAACTAATCTTTGATATTCTTCACCTACACTTCGAAGATTTTGATAACTAAGATCAGCCCAACTTCCTGAAATCCTAAGTCTATCTTCAAGGTTTTCTAACACAGACGAAATATCTTGTTGTCTCTGCTCTTCAACTAATCTTCTTTGATTTTCTTCTGCTATTCTTGCTCTAGATATGGCCTCTTTTCTTCTATCTTGTAATATTTCATCTCTACTATCTTCACTAATCCATCTACCTTCAAATCTTACAGCACCACTCTCCATTTTCATTAGTAATGGTGTAAATGGTTTTTCAACAACTAAGGTAGTTTCTTGTGTAACATGTTCAGGAAGAACTAATCTAATATCATATTCTCCAGTATTAATTCTTGGATTTTCAAAAGTAGTGGTACCCTTTCTTTCTCCATTAATGAAAACTGTAGCACCAGAAGGATTACTACCAATCTTCAGTCTAGCAGTTTTATGGTTTAAATTCACTTCTTTCCAAACACTTTCATTAGAATCAACTAAAACTCTTTCTATATAAGGTTCATAACCTTCCCTTCTCACAGTTACAATATGTTCCCCTGCTTGAATATCCATATTTAATGTTGTTCTACCTGCTACTGTATCTCCTAGAAATATTTCAGTAGGTCCAGGTTTACTTATTACATACAAGGAACCCTCTCCTTCTAATCTTATCAATTCTTGTTCTGATATTCTCAATTCTTCTTCTTGATTTTGCCTATAATTGCTAAAATAATTAACACCAAAAAGAGCTACCGCACCTATAGATGCAACTGCAGCAATTCTAAATGCTAGACCACTAAGTGATACATTTCTTTCTCTACGATTAGATCTACTCAATTCTTGTTCTTCTAAGCTAGGATCTTTTTCAGCCATTTAATTCTCCAAAAGTTAATTCGTTTTTAAATTTATCATATATCATTTTTCAAACACAGTAGGCCCATATCCTTTAATAATTACAACCCCTACCTCACTATTATCTCCATCATTTGTTTCTTCTTCTCTTAAAAGATTTACACCTTTTTCAATTAAATTATAAGAACCTCCAAAAAATCTCGCAAATCTAGAAGGTTTTAAGACTACAAATTGGTTATCATCTTCTACCCCTCCATACCCCCATCCTCTTCCAAATTCCCAGCAATGCATTCCTTTTCCATTAAATCTCGCACCAATAGTTGTCTCTTCATGATGATTGGTTACTTCTTGAGTGGAACTTGAAGTCTCACTGTGGTGGGTAGTCTCATATGAGGTGGAAGTCCAATAACGTGTATCAACATCAACATCTGCCCCATTAACAAAATAGAAATTTCTTCTAAAAAATCTAGGCAAGTGAGGTTCACCAAAAATATAATGGACTCTTAATAATTGCTTTAAATCCATTCCTTCTAAGTCTTCTATTGGAACAACTGGATTTCCAAATACTCTATCTGAAACAGAAGTAGGGTTATCAATAAATCTATCATTTCTAAAGTAAACACTATGTTTTCTTTCAGTCATTGCTTCAATTCCAGGTCTTAAAATTGATTTTGCACCTTCTAGTGCAAGTAAAACTGAAGTACCAGCTAAGACTAAGGGTGCAACATATTCTATCACTCCAAAATCATCATAATTTTTTAAATTTAATAAATCAGTTGTAGTAACATCTAAATTATATTTTAATTCAACGGCTAGTAATCCAAAACCAAAGGATTCTATCATTTTCTCAACACCATGTCTAAAACTGTTTTCTCTTTTAAATCCAATTTTATCTAAACCTTTTCTAAAGGCTGTAGATACTGGTTTTACTAAAGAAGTTACACCATCAAGTCCGTGATACAATGATGCAACAAATGAAGTATAAGTCCCAGTAAAAAAAGCAGCACCTACAGTAAACTCAAAAGGATTTAATCCTCTAGGGGTGTTAGGTAATAAAATATTAAGGGTATGGTTAACAGCATCAGGTAAATTAAGATCTAACTCATAATGCCCCAATACAAAAGGAATTGCAAAAGCTAAACTTTTTCCAATTTTTTTAAGCCCTCCTTTAATATCTCTTTTGATAGTTGTAGCTGTGTCTAACTCGCATAACTCCTCTAAAGCATGATTTGATTTTAATGGTGTATCTCTCATTTTAATCATTTCAGAATAAGGTTTCTGAGGTACCACCACCTCTAAAATTAGATAATATAGATATATTTAATACTTTTTCTATTTTAATAATATCATGAGAAAATTAGGAAATTTACTAGCTACAAGTGCATTAGCATTAGGATTAACCATTAGTACCGGTTGTTCCTATGATCCAAATGAACCTACTGGTGATTTAGTAGTTACAGGTGAAGTAGATGGAGTAAAGGCAGATTCCGTCCATTATAGTTTTTTTGGTTTTAAATGGGCCAATCCTAGATTAACTCTTAATTTTGATCCACCTGAAAGTATAAATGGTGCAGACATTTTTTATGCAGATTTAGTAATGCAAATTGAAGGTGATGACGCAGTAAATCTAGGTGAAAGAATTTCAAGAGGGGATAATTTAACAGTTAGATGGGAATCAGGAGATTATGACTATGGACCCCACATACATCGTTCACGTAATGGAAGATCTTATACCCTTGGACCATTCATATTTTTAGAAGATAATCATGTAGTTAATTTGTGGGATGATTATCGCCTTGAAAACTTAGAATTAGATAACATTGTAGAGATTAATGGTGAACCATTTGAACATTAATTTTTCATAAAACTTTAGAATATTCATCTTAACCAATTTGATGTGCTTCTATTTTATTTATGATTTAGATGTTTAAATAAATTTCTAAAAAAAGAAAAAAATACATTTAAACTTCGTTTACGATTGTCGCTTTTGCCTATTTTTTTTAAACATAAGGTAGACTAGATAAACCCAATCTTTCTAGAATCGCTGCGTTAATCACTTCATGACTTAATGGTTTTTTTGCTATCTCTTCCAAATTTCTTAATACTCCCCTTTTAAATGCGTTGATCTTTCTTCTAGACCTTCCTACATATTCTGAAAGATAAAGGGTTTCACCTCCTTTGTCGTATTCTCCAACACCTTCATCATTGAACCCTATCCTATGGGTTGAATCACCGCCTAGATGAGCGCTTTGAGAATATAACCAGAAAGAAGGCTCGCCAGAACTTGTTAAATATGTGTAAAAAGTGTGTCCTCTCCCTTTTCTTCTTACAGGCAGTTCACTCACGCAAATTTCTCTACCCTTATATTTACTGGCTCTTTCAAAAAAAGATGCTAGACCTATAACAGACTCTTCTGAATTTAATCTATATAAAAATGTTAAAATATCTTGTGAAGCAATTGAGTTTTTCTTTAAACAATCAGATACTTTTTTTTCACGATTATTACTTTGAGCAATATATCTATCATGTGCTAATGATATCTCATGAATTACTCCTTCAGGGGATTGTTTCTTTTGATCTTTCTTTTCAGTCATTTTGATTAACCTCCATTAATTATTCAATAGTAGTTACTAAATAGAACACTATTTAAATATAACCGACCCCTTAAGGAGCGGTAAAACAAAGGTTTAAATAGACAAATTAATTAAAAAAAAACATGAATACAAAAATACTAGAAGATATTGGCTTAAGTAAAAACGAAATTAAAGTTTATTTTACCTTAGTTGAACTTGGACAATCCTCTGCAGCACCTATAATAAAAAAATCAGGAATATCAAACTCAAAAATTTATCCAACAATTGAAAGATTAATAAAAAAAGGTTTAGTATCTTATATCTTAAAAAATAATAAAAAACATTTTTCAGCATCAGATCCAGAAAACCTTATAGAATTCCTAGATAATAAAGAAAAAAACATAGAAATTCAAAAAAAAGAAATTCAAAAGCTTTTGCCAGAAATAGAAAAAAAGAGAGAAATTAAAGAAGAAAAACAACAAGCAGAAGTTTATGAAGGTTACAAAGGTGTAAAAACTGCAATAGGAAATATTCTAAATGTTTTAAAACCAAAAGAAGAATATTATGGTTTGGTTCTAGGACAAGAACTTGAAAAACAAGAATTAAAAAGATTTTTCAATGAATATCACAAAAAAAGATCTATAAAAAAAATTAAAGTCAAATTGATTGGAAACATTAAAATAAAACCTATCATGGAAAAATACAAGTCTTATAAGTATAATGAAGTAAGATATACTAACTTAAAACTTCCAACAGGTGTTTTTATATACAAAAATAGCGTGATAAATATCATCTGGACAGATATTCCCACTGCATTTGTTATACATTCAAAAAGAAATGCTGAAAGATATAAAGAATTCTTTGAAGATATTTGGGAAATAGCTAAATAAATTTCTAAAAATAATCTAATTTAAACTTCGTTAAATAGTTGTTAAGTTCAATTGAAATAAAGACTATACTATCGAAAATAATATATGCAAGTACTAATTATAGTCAACTATGGACAATAAAAAACTGTTTATCGATTTTCTTATAAAAAATACTCTTTGGTTCATAGTACCATTTTTAATTTTAATGATTATATTTGGTGTTTTTATAAATGGAGGTGTTTTAATCTACTTTATCTTAATTCCTTTATCGATTATTGTTTCTTTGGTTATAAATTCTTACCAATACAAAAAATTATCAATAAAACATAAATGGATACATATTATATTTTTATCAGTAACAATTGGAATTATTCAATATCTTATTGTGTGGATTGCATGGGAACTAAATTTTCCATTCCAATGGAATCCGTAATGTCCCTTAGGGCGTGATATAAAAACTACACTTAAAAAACCAGAACCTAACTTTTTTCTTTAGAATATTTTATTTGATGCGCTTCTGTTTTAATGATGATTTGAAAGTTTAAATAACTAACTAAGATTTACTCTGGAAAATTCAAATATGCTTCTCTACCATCAGATACAAATTTAACATCAAGTTGAACTAATTTATCTTCATGCATTAAATGACTAACTTTATCTCTTAGATGACCACCATAATTTAAAACAGAACAATTTGGTTTTAATAATGAATTTCTAGAGCTATGAAAGCTAAGTTCATAGCTTAATTCTTGATTACCAGCATAATGGAAGATATGTAATCCTCTTCTTCTATACATTATTTCAGAAAAAGCACTTGCTACATCATGTGTACTTGTTTGCATTGATGCATCCTCAACAACAATTTCAGGATGTTCTCTAAATTTTTTAGGATATTTAACTGTTAACAATAAATCTTCACCTTCTTCAGTTGGTGTAGCACCCCGTACATTATGAAATCGTAATGATCCCCATTCTTTTGGTTGAGCTTTAAAATCAACAATTTGATTATCAACACCCCTATGAGTTTGAACTGCAAAATGATCAAAAGTACTAGATTGAGAATTTCTAACTGTTTGTGTTTCCACAATATAACAATGATCTGGATCCATCTCATCTCTAATTTGTTCATACAACTCAATTAAACCTTGAGATTTTTTCAAGCTAATAGGATTACCTAATCTACCATCACTCAATTGTGTTATCCTTGAACCTTCAACTATATCATAAGAAGGAGAACTTATATTAAAAATATGATATTTTCCTTCAATAACAGGATCTGCACAAATAACTCTATTTTCTCCTCTTATTATTTCCCATGCTGAATGGGATAAATCTTTCATAAATTCATCATGATCTAATCCTAACAACTCACAATGTAACTTAATTCCATCTATTGATCCCCTAACATATTGAGAAGATTGAGACATTATTGCCTGAGTAATAGGTTTAGAACCTAATAGATGCCTATCAAGAACTCCATTTGGAAATAAATCAGAACTTCCTTCATAATCTTGTGGATGTTCACTTCGAAGCAAAACATTATCACCTTGCATATCTTTTACTGCTTCATCTAAAGAATCATAAATATGTGGAACTCTAATTCCTTTAGATGCTAAGAAAGTCATTATTTCTCTCTTAGGCTGCAAAATCCTTTTTCCAACAAATCCATCAACCATACATATTTACAAAAATTAATACTATTTAAAATTTACTTATTAGTCATCACTTTAAAATAATAAAATATATAAACTATAACACCTCCTTCTTTTTATGAGAACTTTAGGAAATTTATTAGCAACAAGTGCTTTAGCTTTAACATTAGCTGGGTTTGTTGCGTGTGATGATAGAACTTCTTCTAATACTCAACAACCTGTGATTCAACAAAGAACAGAACAACCTCAAGAACCAGAAGTAGTTATAACTCCTGGAAAAGGATTTGATCCAACAAAAGTACAAGATATGGGATCATTTTTTGATCAACTTGCAGAAAGAAACAGAAGTACCTTGTGGGTATCAAGAGAACATGGTACTCCAGAGTATTATAGGGGAATTAGGAATGATTTTTCATGGAGTGATTTTATCACTGAAAATGAAAATGAAATAGATTTTGATAATATTCTTTTAGAGACTACTGCATCTCAAATTGCAGGTTTACCGACTGATTCATTAGACATGGTATTTGGAACATTAAGAAATAGTGATATTTTGTATGATTATGTTTTTCCAGGTGGCCGATGGTGGACTTTTAACTCTATGAGCGAATTGCAAGCAACTGAATGGGATTATGATCCAAATACAATGGAAGAATGGGAGCATGAAGATGAAGATGGAAATTTTTATGTACAATATGCGCTTCCAATTTGGGGATTTTATAAAGATGAACTTAAGGATAAAATATTTTCAAAATTTGTTAGGAAATTATCTGGAAAAGCATATGATTTAGCAGAAAATTCTGCAAGAAGATATGCTGAAAACGAAAGTATAAGGTATCGAGGTGTGGATGGTACACTTAATCTAGCTGAATTAGGTAGGCATTTAAGAAGAAAATATGATGTGCCTAATTGGAATGGTGAAATGAGTGTAATTCCTTTTGTGTATCAACCAGCTATTACTTGTATTCCTGAAGAAGGCTATAAATTTGACCTTAGTAATTTAGAGTTATATTTAGAAAATGCTAGGGCTGTAGTTGTTGGTAGTCCAGTTAGTAGAAGAAAATATGAACAAGAAATAGTAAGAAGAATGAGTCATGCATTATATAATGAGGCTACTGATTATGAAACAAACTCAAATGCTTGGATGAGTGACTATTACTATAACGGTACAGAATGTAATCATTTTTGTGGTAAAGTTTTATTTTTTCAAGGACTAAGAAGAAATAATGATCCAAATAGATATTATACTGTCCCACGTATACTTCAGGGTGTTTTAAGTAAAGCTAGACATTTTGCTCATCAAGGAAATTATGCGGAATCAGCGAAAGTTGGTGATTTTGGTGCAAGCTTAGCTAGAGAAACTGGTCACAGAAATTTTATATCAGAGTTTAATACAGTTGCAAGATAAATTCATAAAAATAGAGAATGCGCGGGCCGGGATTTGAACCCGGGTCTCAACCTTGGCAAGGTCAAATACTAACCACTATACTACCCACGCATATTTTATAGTAGAATTAATCAATTTTTAAGATTTATCATTTTCATAACTACATAATACTTTATCAGGATAATTAATACCTTTAAAATATTTACAAATAGAAACATTTTTCTCAGCACATTTATGATTTTTACCTAGTGGACATTCATCTTGTTCCCAATCACTTTCAGAAAAATCAATATCTAAATTAGCACCTTTTAATTCTTTCATTTTTTAGTTTTATGTTTAAATTACTGCACCCACTAACTTACATATACTTTTTAAATATTTAAAATGATGTAATGCAATGGACATTTTCCATATCAAAAAAAAGGTGAAAGATATTAAAAGATTTGAAGAAATCTTAGCTCTATTGGCAAAAGAAGAATTTGATATCCTTAAAAAAAATAATTCTTGGTCGCCAAAAAAACTACGCCTATTATTTGAAAAACTTGGCCCAACCTTCATTAAATTAGGGCAATTATTGTCCCTAAGACCTGATTTAATCCCAGTAAACTACTCTTTAGAATTTACAAAACTTCAAGATGAAATTAAATCATTCCCTTATTCCACTGCTAAATCTATAATCGAATCTCAATTAAAACTTCCTTTAAATAAAATTTTTAAAGATTTTAGTAAAAAACCAATTTCAGCAGCTTCAATTAGTCAAGTTCATCAAGCAACTTTACTTTCAGGAGAGAGCGTAGCCGTAAAAGTTCAAAGACCTAGTATCAAGGAGATAATGGAGTCAGATATTGATATTATGGAGTTATTAACACCTTTACTACAAAAAAAATTAAACATTAGTAGCGTAGACTTAAATTTAATATTAGAAGAATTTAGAACCTATACAGAACGCGAACTAGATTTCAGATTTGAATTAAGAAATTTAACAAAATTCTATGATTATTTTAAATCATGGGATAATATAGTAATTCCTAAAACTCATGAAAAATTTTCTTCAAAATTTGTATTAACAATGGAGTTTATTGATGGGATTAAACTTAATCAGCAAGATAAAATAAGAAAATTACATTTTAATGAAAAGTTATTAGCTTTAACTGGGTTCAAGGCAGTATTTTACCAAATCTTTGATTTTGGTTTATTTCATGCTGATCCTCATCCAGCTAATCTTATGGCATTAAAGCCAAATAAAATAGCTTTTCTAGATTTTGGAATTGTTGGTTACTTATCTCCTGAGGTTCAAGGTACATTATTAAGAATGACTTTATACATTTTAGAAAATAATCCAAAAAAAGCAATCCAAGAATATTTGAAAATATCATCCATTTCTAAAAACTCAGATATAAAATCTTTCACGGAAAAAACTGAGTATCTCATCCTTGATTGGCATGGTTCAACATTCCAAGAAATGCGCTTTACAACTTTACTTTATGAAATGATGAAGGTTTCTAATAAATATTATATCAAACCTCCAAAAAGTTTAGTACTTGTAGCAAAATCTTTCTTAACTACTGAGGGTACAGGCATGATATATGATCCTAAATTTAACTTAACCAAACAATCAAAACCTTTCATAAAAGATATAATGCTTAAAAGATTCTCCCCAAATAAAGTTTTCAACAAAGTTAAAGATTATTCTTTAGTTTTTAATGAATATTTTAATGAGCTCCCTAAACTAGCAAATTCTTTCTTAACTAAATTTAAAGATGGAAATATTAATGTTAAATTAGATCAAGGGGATTTAGCAGCATTACAGAAATCTAATTCTCTAAACTCTGAAAAAAAATCCTTTATTTTTTTAGTTTGTTTTTTATTCTTAATTTCAGTAATAGTATTTTTCATAGAATCTAGCAAAGTTAATTCACAATTCCTACTTTCAAAAATTACTTTCACAATTTCCATTCTACTTCTTATGGTAATATTAGCAATATTTTTAAAGGATATAAACTCTTAATTAATATGGTAGAAAAAACCCTAAGAAAAGCAGTGCAACTTGGACTTGGAGTTCTAGACGTTAGTAAAGAAAAAGTTGAAAAATTTGTTAAATCAGCAAGAAAAGATATCGACGTAAATAAAAAAGAAGGTAGAAAATTAGTTAACACTATCTTTAAAGATATGCAAGCTACAAAGAAAAAATTAGAAAAGAAAATAGATGAAAAAGTTAAAGCTGCATTGTCCAAAACTGATATAGCTACAAAGTCTGATTTGAACAAGTTAAAAAAAGAACTTTCCAAGAAAAGAAAGTAATTCTATGTTCAAACTTATTTGTTTTGACATGGATGGTGTTATCTTTAAAGATATTAACTTCTGGATAACCTTACATAAAAAATTTGGAACTTCTAAACAAGGAAAAGAATTAACAAAAAAATACCTACATTCTGATTATTCAAGACTAGTGGAAGAGGTTGTTCAAAAATTATGGAAAGGCAAGCCTGCATCTAAATATTTTGAATTAATTAATGAATTAGAATATTTACCTGGAGTAAATAAAGTATTTTCTTTTGTAAAAGAAAAAGGTTTTATCTCTGCAATAATTTCAGCTTCTTCTTTAGACGTTGCTAAAAGGGCACAAAAAGATTTACAAATAGATCATATTTTTGCAAATGAGTTAATAATAAAAAATGAAAAAGTTTCTGGAGAATTTATTTGGCCAATAGGATCCGGAAAAGAAAAAAAAGCAGAAATAATAAAAGAATTATGCAGTGACCTAAACATTTCCTTAAAAGAAACAATATACATAGGTGATTCAGATACAGATATTGAAGCCTTTAAGGTCGTAGGATTATCAATAGCTTTTAATTCAAAATCTGAAGAGTTAAAAAAAGTAGCAACTCACATTGTTGATTCTAATAATTTAGTAGATATTCTCAAATACTTACCTCATTAAATTTATAAAAAATCTTTATAAGTATCTAAATTAATTTATATTTATGTCAGAACGTTCACAAGCTCTAAAGAGAATATCATACTATGTTGTTGGAACTATTTTTATTTTCTTCTGGAGAATTTTAATTAGATTTTTATCCATATTAAATTTACTTTATACTTTAGTTATGAATGAGAGAAATGAAAAAATAGCATATTTTTCTAATTTGTTTTGTGCTTTCCAGTATAGGTTTGAACGCTATATTGCCTTCACTACAGATAAAGATGATATGTTTTCTAAATTAAAGAAAGGAATAGATCCATTAGATATGGAAGAATGGTAATTTGAAATACTAATTACTATTCATATATACTTAAAAATTTAATTTCTTTTTTACTAATCTATGCTTATTAAAACAAAACCAAAAATAATTTTAGTTGATATGGATGGAGTTTTAGCAGACTTTGAAAGAGGAGTTTATGAAACTTTGTTAAGGGATTACCCTACTGTTCCAGCCATCAATCCTTCTCAAAGAACAACATTTTATACAAGGGATGATTATCTTCAGGATGACCATCCTATAATAGATGGAATAACTCACAGACCTGGTTTCTTTCTTAATTTACCTCTGATTGAGGGTGCATTAGATGGATTTAGAGAGATGTGGTTTACTAAAGGATTATATGTAACAGTTTGTTCATCTCCTCTTTCTAGAAATAAATATTGTATTCCTGAGAAATTAAAATGGTTAGCCTCTAGGTTTGAAGGTGATTTAGGTGAAAAGATAAAAGAACGTGCAATCATAATAAAAGATAAATCTCTAGTTCGGGGAGACATATTAGTAGATGATAGGCCAAGTTTTAGTGATAGATTAGAATTTGAACCATCCTGGGAACATGTTCTTTTTACACAACCATATAATGAGAATGTTACTGGAAAAAGAAGATTAAACTGGGATAATTGGAAAGAAGTTCTCCAATTTTAAAAAATTATATATTTAAAATTAAATTTTAGAAAAATAAAAAAATTAAGAAGATTCTAATCTTTTATTAACTTCTTCCCAATTGATTACATTAAAAAAAGCTTCTACATAATCTGGTCTTTTATTCATGTGTTTTAAATAATACGCATGTTCCCAGACATCAATACATAGTAAAGTGGCCATTCCTTCACTTAATGGACTGTCTTGATTTGCAGTTTTAACAATTTCTAATTTTCCATTATTAACAACTAACCAAGCCCATCCTGAACCAAATACAGTCAAAGCAGCTTCACTAAATTTTTCTTTAAAATCATTAAAGCTTCCAAATGTTTCATTTATTTTTTCAGAAATTCTTCCTGTTGGTTCTCCGCCACCGTTTGGACTCATTACTTTCCAATAAATTCTATGGTTACTATGTCCACCACCTGTATTTACTACAGCAGTTCTTATTTCTTCAGGAATCGAATTCAAATCTTTTAAAATTTCATCTATATCTTTATTCTCTAATTCGCTACCTGCTACTGCAGCATTTAATTTATCTGCATAACCTTGATGATGTTTACTATAATGTATCTCCATTGTTTTAGCATCAATATGTGGCTCTAACCCATCATACTCATAATCTAATTTATCTAATTCATGTGCCATTTTATTTTCCTCCTTAAAAATTAGTTAAAATTTCTTTATAAAAGTTTTATTTAATATCTAAAATTTAGTTTAAGATCTCGTCTAATGTAAATGCTCCTCTTCCTCTCTCACTTACTAAAAATGTCATCTTTTCTTGGGTGGTTCCAGTCTCAATTTCTGCATGATAAACTAAACCACTAAAACTACCCATATGAAAAATATCTCCTTTAGTGTATAGCACACCTTCAAAATCATCAGTTAAGATATTTCTTCTTTCTTCCTCTCCTTCAAACATCTCTGTTGACAAGTTTAATAACATCCTTAAACCATAGTTTGGAATTCCAGTAGCTGCACTTACTATTGTAAATGAAAATCCATATTCAGGCATTTTACCAATCATACCCCCAAGAATTATGTCCAAATTGTATCAATAAGTCTATATTAAGAAATTTTAACTCTAGTGGAACGTCACAACCACCATAACAGGTATCAGCCCAAATTAATATTTTAGCTTCAGTCTTTTCTTCTAATTCTTTTGCAATATCTACTGCTTTTGGCTTTAAACCCTCAGGCATCTGAATACAAACTAATTTAGCTTCTTCTTTCTTTATTTTTTCTACAGCTTTCTCAATTTCAAAATCATACTTCAATTCTTCCATATAATTAATAAGAAAAAAAAGTTTTTAAGATTAATCTTTTAAATTTCTTCAAGAATTACTTTCTTTTCAAACTTAATTTCATGTTTTTTTAATATATCTTTAAATTCATTAGAATTTTTAATTGGTATTTTTACAACACCAGGTCCCAATGAGACTCCATTTAATTCCTTGATAATACCTTTACTGTTTCTCCCACTTAATAAATAATTAAACTTAACTTTCTCAGAATGTTTTTTATCTTTTAAAGAATAAACAAATAAACAATATCCCTCATATCCTATTTTTCTAGAAATTTTATCCCCTGTAAATAAACTAATACCTTCCGCAATTACTCCTGATCTGGCAAAAAACTCTTCTTTAAATAATTCTTCTAATAAAATACCTTTAATATCTAATTTTTTATTATTTAGCTTCTTTTTAATATCTTGAATTTTCCCAAGTCTTTCTTTTAAACTTCCTTCTCTAAAAATGACTAAGATATCAATATCATGTGGCTCTAACCATCCCTTAACAGATGAACCATAGAGTATTATATCAAATATTTTTATATTTTCTTTTTCACTCTTCAAGCATTTCTTTAATTCTTTTAACATCTTCTTGTAAAACCTCTGCAGCTTCTCTATTCATTTTTTGAGTATAACTATCTTGATAAAATGGAAAATCTTTGTCTAAAATTTCATAAATCTCAGAATATTTTTCTTGAACAATTCTAAATCTTTTAGTGTGAGAACTCGGTACAAATCCCTCTTTATTTAAAATAAAAAGATCCACACTGGCACAAATAGCCTTGAAAAATAAAGTTACTGCCGAATTATATTTTTCTTTTAGTAAAGCATCCTCAGCTAACTCAAAATATTCATCTATATTTTCTTTTAATATGTTTTCTTTTTCATTCATTGTATAATACAACAAAAAACTAATATTTAAACCTTTCTGTTGTATTGTATGATCTTGTGTATATTACATCAATTAAACCTAAAAAGATGATATAAGTTGTATAATACAACATAAGTATCTTTAACACTTAAAACTAGATTTTATATAACTCTTTGACTTAACACATATATGGAAGACAAAACAATATTATCAAAAGATGAAGTTTTAAATGAAATGCCTAATAATTGGCTCTATCAAGATAATAAATTAGAAAGAGAATTCCAATTCCTAGAATTTTCAAAACTAATTGATTTCCTAAAAACCTGTATTAAGATAATGGATGAAACAAATCATCATTCTGATTTAAATCTAGATACAAAAAATAAAATAATAAAATTATCAGTAACAACTCACAGTGAAAATGCAATAACTAAAGCAGATCTAGATTTTGCTAAAACTATAAACGATGTTAAAGAATAAAGTATATGAATTATGTAAAAAAATTCCTAAAGGTAAAATAACTACTTATGGTGAAATAGGAAAGGCACTAAACACAAAAGCTTATCGTGCTATTGGTCAAATTCTAAGATGCAATCCTAATGCTCCAATTACTCCGTGCCATCGTGTAATATCTTCTTCAGGCTCTATTGGTGGTTTCAAAGGAAAAATTTCTGGAAAAGAAATTAAAGAAAAGATTTCTTTACTAAACAAAGAAGGAATTCAAGTTAAAAATAATAAAATAGAAAATTTCAAAAAAGTTTTATTTAGATTCTAAGAATTCTTTTAATTTCTCTAGTGCAATTCTCCTCATACTAATTTTATTTTTCTCTTCATTACTCATTTCAGCAAATGTTTTTCCATTAACAAAAAAAATAGGGTCCCATCCAAAACCTTCACTACCTTCTTCTTCAACAATTTTCCCCTTTAAAGATCCTTCAAAATAATAAATCTCTTCTTTACTCTTAGCATATCCAATTATAGTTTTAGCTTCAGCATTAAAATTATTAAATTTTTTACATATATCAACTAAACCTTTATTTCCAATAGTTTTCATAAACCATTTTATTAATGGTCCGGGTAGTCCATTTAAACAATCTAAATACAAGGAAGTATCCTCAACAATAAACTCACCTTCTCTATAATTTAAAGCCTCTAGCAATTTTTCTTTAATAACTTCTTTAGCATCAATTTCTTGTATTTCTTTTAAATCAATATCTAATTGTTCAACCTCAATTATAGATCTAACCTCTCTAAATTTATTTTCATTTCCAGTAATAAAATATACCATAATAAACCTTAAACTAAAACTTTTATAAATATGTTTTGATTGATATTAATATGGTGGAATTTAGACATAGAGAAGCAATAGGAAAAAATGGGGAATCTATATTATTTACAATAGCTTCAGGCCCTGTTATAATAGAAGACAATAAGGTACTATTAAATAAACATGATGATCCTTTTTGGAAATTTCCAGGTGGTTCTGTAAAATCTTCTGATAATTTAGAACAAGCTTGTATCAGGGAAGTAAAAGAAGAAAATGATGTAGACATAGAAATTACAGAAAAAGAACCTTGTATTTTATGTTTTGATCATGATCGCAAAGGGAAAAAAGAATATGTAACTCTCATCCATTATCTAGCTAAAAGAATTAATGCCCAAATTAAAACAGGAGAAGATATAGAAGATTCTAAGTTTTTTCCTTTGGATGATTTACCTTCAGATTTAGCACCTAACATCAAACCAGTTATTAATTATTTTAAAGAAAAAGGATTAATTTAATGGAAGATAAAACTAAAAATATTTTAACAGTTTCTACTACCATTATAATTACATTCTTATCTGCCTATATTTTATCTTTGATTCCAAATTACTTAAGATCACCAAATTCTGACGCAGTTTCAGGATTAAAGTTCATAATAATTTTCATAATAGTAGATTTAATTTTAATTGGTATTTCTTTTTACTTGCATAAAGTTTACTCTAAGGATTATTCCAAAATAAATAACATTTGGTTCTTTGCTTTATTTGGTGGAATAACTGGAGCACTATTGGGAGAAGCAGGAAGCGTAGTTATGATAATACCTTATACAATCTTAATGTTGATTTATGCTTTTCTCTATAAAAAGTTTACATGGTGGAAAGTTTCTCTAACCTCTTACCTAGCTGGGATCTTAATTGAAAATGGAATGAATAGAGCTCCTTTACAATCTCCAACATTATTATGGATAGCTTTTTTCACTTATCCTTATTTTATAACAAAATTATTTGAAAATAGGAAAGAAATAAATTTTCTAGATATAATAAAAGATTTCAAATATGCAATCATTTCTGCTCCAATATTGATGATTTTAGCTTATTTAATAACTAGAAGTAATGTTTCTCCACCTTTAATTTTCCTAGGTGCTGTTCTACCCTTTATAATTAAAATTTTATTCCTAAGAAAAAAGGATTAATTTAAACACAAAAATTTAATTCTCATCGTAATCTCGTAATTTTAGGAAATTGAAAAGGTCCAAATTTTGGGCCACATAGTGGAATACAAACAAAACTTAAATTACAAATAGAAAATTCTTCTCCAATTGGAAAATACATAGCTCTTTTATCTTCCTCAGCCATATTAGTTAATAATAAAAAATCAAAATTAAAAACTCCTTCTGGTAATCTAATTTTTGGAATATAATCGATTCTAATTCCATCATCCAATGTTTCACACCATGAATGATCTAATTCAAGATAACTAAATCGAGTTTTATTCAGATCTAGAACCTCTCGCAGAGCATCTCTCTCTTCAAGATCATCACATAAATTGATTAGAAAATCTAGTTGATACATCACCATTCCAAATTTTACAGTTGTTACAGGATAACCATATTGTGGTAACTGTTTTGATAGTTTTCTAGAAGCATCATAGCAGCTAGTTGTATCACGATAATTCTCACTGCTCAGTACATCACGGATCCGAGATTCCAATTGGGTGTCATTAACTAAAAAATCAGCCATAGAATATTATAATTTTGTCTCTTTATAATAGTTACTTATTCAGACATCCAAGCAGCAACCATAAATCTTCCACCTTCATTACCTGCTTCTTTTGCTTGAGCATGTGAAAAATATCTCTGATCTTCATAAGTGCAAATATTATTTTTTATAATATTCTCTTCAAGAACACCAATGTCTATTAATCTTGATCTGTTAAAACCTCTAAAATCTAAGCCAATTTTTTCACCATTTCTAGCAATTAATTTTTTAACTCCGTCTTCTTCATCTACTTTATACTCTCCTCTAACAAATTCTTCCCACATCTCAAAATCTTCTGAAGGAATCTCAAGATAATCTTGTTGATAACAATCACCACATATCATTGGAGATTCATGGACAACCAGGCCTTCAGCATATCTTCTAACCTGAAGTTCAAGTAAATTAGCAGTATATTCAATTGATCTTTCTAAATTCCTTCCAATACTACCTTCCCTTCCAGAATGAACCATTGAATTTAATATTAAATTTTCATGAAATAAACCATAAACCCCACAGTCTGCAGGATCACATTCTAATGCTAAACCAACAACATTAGTTATCAATGTATCAACCTCAGGTCTTCCACCATCATATTGACCTATCCAAGATTTTAATATATCCTCAGTTACAACAAGGATAACTGGACCATTATTAGGTTTCATTCTAACAAAATCAGACTCAATTCCCCAATCTAAAAAAATTCCCTTCCTATTTTCAATTACTTGTTTAGTATCTCCAAATTTGGGGTCTACATTACCATCATTTACAGTCGTAACTTCATAACGCAATTGCATAATTTAAGTAAGATAGAAATAAATTTAAACCTTATTAAAAATCAACTAATAATCTGTCTAGTACGTTTTTTAGTTTCAAATTTACTAAATGATCTAGCCAATCTTAATCTATATCCCATATAAGTCATTGAGTTTTCATCTTGGAAATTTTCAAAATATTGTAAAACAATTAAATCAGTAAATACTATTTTTAATTTTTTTTGTAATTCCAAATGGGCATTTTCAAGACTTCTATTTCCACTATCTATTCGAATAATTTCAGGAGATTCCCCAGATACTAAAAAATAAGATAGTGAGATTACAGGAATAGCTACATATCTATCAAATGCCTGTTGAAAACTTTTAACTTTAGATCCATTATCTCTTTCTTCAAGAATTTGTCTATCTTGACTTAATCTCTCATTTAATGGTTCTAATTTTCCTTGCACAATATCTCTTAAAGATTTTGGCACATTATGTGAAAGATAACTCTCTTTAGTTCTAGAATTACATGGAAGATGATCAATAAATTGAGTCCAATCATGCTCAAAAATATCTCCTGCTTTTCTTTTTAATCTCTCTCTTAATGTTTCCCTTAATTGTTCAATTCTACTTTTCGGTTGTACAGGTGGTTGATTAAATACTTGGACCATATTAGATTCTTCTTGTCTTAAACCAACCCAACTATAAACTGATTTTACTTCAACTAAATCATCATAAACAAAATCAACAATTAAATCACTATAATCATCATTAGTAAGTTCCAAACCAACTAACAATTCCCCCAATGTACCTTGTCTTTCATACATTGTAATCAGGATTAAAAACTTTTAAAACAACTTGAATTGAACTTCCAGAAACACCGAATCCTATAGATTCATGATCACTGGATTGCCCCAAATGTTGATGAGAAGTATAAATAACATTCCCTCTGTTAATCACACCCTGTCTTATCAAATTAGCATTTACATGAGGGTATAGATCTGTAGTAGCGATTCCTTCGTAAAATGCCATAAAAATTAGTTCTTCCTCTCCAACTTTCATTCCAGTAAGTCTCAGATCCCCAAGACTTTCTAATTTCTCCAATCTATCTATTTGTGGAATTCTTCGTCTTAGCACATCCCTCACACCAGATGTATTTAAGATTTCTCCTGCAAATTGAGACATTTCTTTATCTCTCATAATTTTAAAAAATAGTTTTTATTTATAAATCTTTTGTTAGTATTGCTACTAGAAAGTTATTAAACCTTCTAACTATTTCTTAGAAAGTTTTTTTCTAGAAAATTCATGTCTTTTTTCTACAATGTGATTAAGAACAATTGAAGCAGAAGAACTAAGATTCATACTTTCAATTATTCCATGCATTGGTATTTGGATGCAGAAATTACATGATTCTAATGCCTCATCAGACAAACCACGAGCTTCATTGCCCAACCAAATAGCTAAATGAGGTTGTGTGTATTTTCCTTCTGAAAGTAATATATTCTTTTTACCCAATTTATGAGGTGATGTTCCAACATTAGTAAAATTTTTCTTAGCTAAATGTTCTAAACATTCTTTAGTGGAGGAAAACTTTTTCACATACAACCATTTAATTCCAGATGCGCTTAATTTGTTTAAATGTGGATCCTCTCGCATCTTTTGCCAGTCCTTAGGAAGTTTCAATTTACCGCTTTCAATTACATATACTTTCCCAACACTTAATGCTTCAGCTGTTCTAACTATACCCATAACATTATTAATAAATTTGGGATTTTCAATAACACAAACTAAAGTTCTAGATTTTAAAGATGAAGCTCTATCTGCTTTTTTTCGTAGGGATGGTTTTGTCATTTTGATTATATATGTCTAAAATATTTAAATCTTACTCAAAATTTCAATTTAACTTTAAGTATTACTTTTAATTTTCTTTTGACCATTTATCCATACTCTTTTTAGAAGATATCATAAAGGTTATAACAATCAATCCAATTATAATTAAAAATATAGAAATAGCTAAACTAATCCATTCAACAAAAAAACCATAAACACCAAGACAAAAAACTCCAATTCCACCAATTAAAGTTACTAAAAATAGACCATCTAAATAACCCACTTCTTTATCTATCATAATATTTCTATTAGCTTTATCTTTCCAAGTTTCATCTTTCTTTTTCCAAAAATCTCCAAAAATCTTATAATTATGTTTTTCAAAAACATGAACCCAAAACAAAATAAAAAGTCCTGAAACTAAAAAATAAATTAAAAGATATGATCCATTTGAAGTAGCCCAAGCAAGTTTACTAAATATAGATGTTAATAAAATAAATACAGCAAATATTATTGCATTTTTATTCATTTAAATTTTTCAAAAACCTCACTTAAATCAATTTCAAAACAACTTACAGGATTTTCTAACTCAAAGTTTTCTAAAACTTGAGGGTGTATTTCTCCAATTAAACCAATTGGTTTTTTATTTAATAATATTCTTCCCATTCTCCCTTCAATAAAACTTTCATAGAAAAATTCTTGAACTTCAATTTCTAATCCTAAACTTTCCATTAAACCTTCTAAAACTTGTCTTATCTTAGTAAAATCTTCTTTATTTCCTGCTAAGCTAACGTTCAACTTTTCATTTTCTAAAACATTAGTTTCACTCTCCCCTTCTAAAAATACATTTCCAATTTCAAATATCTTCTGAGGGTATTCATAATGTTTATTTTCAGAAAATATTTTTAACATTCCTCCAAACAAATTATTCCTTAATGAATCATAATCTTCATTAACAGCATTTTTTACCTTTACTACACTTTCATTAATTAACATTTTTTTATTTAATATTTCTTCATTACTCAAGTGATAAGTACTAACTTCTAGTAAATCCATTCCAATTAAAATTTCAGCAATTTTTCTTTTAATTTTCTCTTCTTTACTTTCTTCTCCATTTGTACTCACATTTGGGATTTCTTCTTCAAAGTTCTCAAAACCATAAGCAATTCCAATATCTGTAATAATATCAACTTCATGTAATATGTCTCCACGATAAGCAGGCACTAATACGCTGCCCTTTGAATAAGAATAACCCATTCTTTCTAATAATATTTTAATTGCATTTTCCTTTAAATTTAATCCTAAAACCTTATTCACTTTATCCTTGTTTAATTTCCATTTTTCAGGATTTAACTTTGGAGTTTTAATCTTTTTACTTCCAAATTCTAATTCCATTTCATAAATCTCAGCACCCATATCGGCTAAAGTGGTAACAATCATATTCAAACATTTACTAGAGGTTTCAAAATCAAAACCACTACACTCAACAAAAACTTCTTTAGTTTCCTCAGTTACCCTTCCAGTATCCTCAGAATTAATTATTGGAGGCATAGACAATATACTATTTTTAGCATCAATAAATATCGGATATTTTTTCATTCCTTCAAGTAAATGACCATATTCTTTTCCAGCCTTATGTTTTTCAAGTATTTCCTCACCATTCATTCCATCTCCATGATCTAGGGGAACAAAGAATATTTTTTTGGGATCTTCAGCCTTGTATATTATTGGGAGTTTAATAGCCTCCAGAGGATAAATTCCAATAGCAACTTTTCTTCTGTTCCTTCCATATGTTACATGCAGTTTTTCTTGCAACTGTATTATCGATTTAATTCTTTCTTCATTTAATTCTAAGTTTTTTACAATAGCACAGGAAGTGTAGGGTCTAACATTTTTCACAGAACCCTCAATTTTAACTTTAAAATTTGATTTTTTTACTTCATATTTCTTTAGTCCAGTTTTTACACCAATAAAAGAAGAAAATGCTCTTGCAAACCCCTCTTCACTTAACATATCTGGTCTATTAGGAAAGACTTCCACTATGATTTCTTTATCGTCCACCTTCTCCAAATCAGTACCAAGCATAGAAATTCTATCTTTTAATTTTTCATCATCTAACTTCTTTCCAACTAATCCTTCAAATGCTTCTCTATCTATGTTTATTGTAGGCATTTTATTCTATTAATCTCCATTCATTTTAAACTTTATCTTTTCTAATATCTTCACTTTCATATCAAATATCTTCTTTATTATCTCATTTCCTTCTTCAAACCCTATCTTTTCCCCATAATAATTAATACTATTCCTTATATATCTAAATCTATCAAAGTCATTATAATCAAAATCATCCATCAACTCATTCATTAATTCTCCCAAACAAACATGAGATGTTACCTTAAATTCATACAACACACAAAATGCTTCAAGTAATCCCCTCACAGAATCATAAGCCATAGGTAAAAATGCAGACACATTTTCTTCATCAATATTAACAGATTTTACAGTTTTTTCTTTTAGGTTGGAAATTTCAATTAATGATTTAATTAATGATGTATTTGCTTTTGTTTTTCTTATATACCCTTTTCTTTTACACTCATTTAAATCCATATTAACTCCCCTTGTAATATCACTCCATTTAACACATTATTTATTAGATGTTTATTCTTTAATTCTTTTAATTCTTTTACAACAAACATTTGTATTTCTCTCTTTAATTTTTTTTCAAATTCTTTTATTTTAGAAAATTCTTGTTTTTTTTCACTAACTATAACTAAATCAATATCACTACTTCCAACATCAAGTCCATTAGACATAGATCCAAATAAAATTATTGTTGGTTTTAAATAGAAATTGTTCAATTCTTCTATAAAACCAGAATCTCTTAGTTTTTTTATATTATAATATTTTTTTAAATCTATATAATCTTCACTTTCAATATTTGATTTATACAAATCTAAAATTCTTTCTTTCCTATAATTTAATATGCTTTTTTTATAAAATTCCTTTAAGTACTTACTAGATGTAGCAGGAGTTATTTTAGCTAATTTCGCTATTTCTCTAACATTAAATTCTTCTATAGGTTTTTCAAAAAATATTTTTAGTATATTAAATTCCTTAAACATATGTTTAATTAAATAAACAAGTGTTTATAAATTTAACTATTTCAATCATGCTTTTATTTTTACAAAGTCTAATTTTATAAACTTTATCTAAATAATCAATTAAGATAATAAACAGTTTCTTGCCAACCATTTTTTGGACCAATATGATTCTCTAGTTTTTTATAAATCAAACCAGCTTTTTCTAATATGAACAAATATTTGTAAGCTGTTACATTATTTATTTTAATTTTATTCTCCTTTAGTTTCTTCATAATATCATTTATTTTAAATTTCTCCATTTTACTTAATATTTTATACAAATAAGTTAAATTAATTTTAGATAGATGGTGTGTAGGAAATAAATATGTTAATTCTTCTATCTTATATTTTCTTTTATTTAGAAAAAACTTTAATCTTTTATATTTCCAAGTACCTTCTTCAAAATAAACTAACAATTTAGCTATGTATTCTTTATTTCTTCCACTTTTGGATTCAATAAGCCAACTTTTCTTATTTTTATTATATCTTTTATTAACTTCAATTCCATCTAATCTTAGTATTTCAGAAACATCATCAATTAATGCTTTACTCATTGAAGTTAAAGCAACCATACCTGTTGACTTAACCCCTCCATCAAAATTTAGAACACCCTTAGCAAACTCTTTTCTAATACTCAAGCTACTTTTCTTTATTATTTTAGGTTCACATGCAACATCAAATTTTCTTCCAACCTTAATATCAAATATTTTTTCAAAATACCTTCCAATTATTTTATTCCCGAGACTATAGGTGTACATATTTTGTTTTTTATCAAATCTAACTTTACCTTCAACATTAAATAAATCATTTATCCAGCTTTTATATGCTTTAACAAGTTCTTTTCGATTATCACATAAAACAAGATGGTAATTATTTGAAAGAGAACCATCTGCCAAGTGAGACCCTATAACTTTAGCTAACAAATTACTAATATTTCTTACAGGATTTGTTATTTTACTTGTTGTATCTGTATATATTCTGAAGTTTTGAAATAACTTAATTATTTCTTCTTTTATATTTGCCTCAACTAATATTACTAGTTCTATAATTACTGGAAGAGGAAAGTAAATTTTATTTTTACCATATTTTATTTTTATTAGATGTTTTCCTATAGTGCTAAATCCACAATTTAATTTTTGACTGATAATCTTAGCAATTTGGTTTTGATTATTCTTTTTGAGTAATAATTTATAATGTTTTTTTAGTAAATTACAATCAAAATAAACCCAAATCCAACCACTGGGTCTATCCTTCTCTGAGTGTAATTTGAATAAATCAAACATAAATAAAAAAAGTAAAAATTATATATAAATCTGGCGCAGGTGTTTGTCCGATAACTATTGCCTAGAAAATATATATTACTTTATCCAAGATTTCATTTCTCTTAAATATTTTATATCATTTTTATATAGAACTCTTATATCTTGGATCTTATAATAGTCTAATATTATTCTGTCAAATCCGGGACCCCATGCCAGTACAGGAATATCCTTACCTAAGATGGGTATAACAACTTCTGGTCTAAATATTCCAGCACCACCAAGCTCTATCCATTCTTTTTTCTCAGGATGAAATACATCAATTTCAGTAGATTGACTCACATAGGGGAAGTAGGCAGGACGGAACCTTATTTTATCAAATCCCATCTTCTTAAAAAATTCTTTCAAATATCCAAGTAAGTGTCTAAAATTAACATTTTCATCAACTACAATACCTTCAGTTTGATTAAATTCAAACAAATGTTTCCAATCAAGTGTTTCATTTCTGAAATTTTTACCTATAGCAAAAAACTTTCCAGGTATATCTTTCTCAGTTAAATTAGCTAAAGTTCTAGCACTTAAACAAGTTGTATGAGTCCTTAATACATTTTTCTTAGCTTCACTTTCTCTCCACGTATATTGCCACCCTTTACTACTCTTATCTCCAGATTCATGCATTTTCTTAACCCTATTAACTATATCATTTCCAGGTAATTTACCATCTTTATTATCTATAAAAAAAGTATCTTGCATCTCCCTTACAGGGTGATCTTGTGCAGTAAACAAAGCATCAAAGTTCCAGAATGATGTCTGAACCATTGTACTTTTCATTTCTTTAAAACCCATATCTAACCAGATTCTTCTTGCATAGTCTTTTGCTTGATTAACAAAGTGCCTTTTACCTTTTAATGTAGAACCAACAGATAATGAAACGTCATAATGTCTAAACTCTTTATTTTTCCATTTTTTACTAACTATCAAGTCTGAATTTAAATTCTCAATTAAATCAACATCTAATTTTTGCTTTTGAATTTCCCCACCTTTTTTGGTTAGTTTAATTTCATAATCTTTTTCTTCGTCTATTTTTACAATATCCTTTCTCTTTTCAAGTTCTCTAAAAAAATATTTTTCCTCTACATTTAATTTATCAAATTCTTTGGGTAATTCCTTTAAGAAATCTTCAATTTCCTTATTTTTTAAATAATCTTTACCTTCTTTTGTAATATTAACAAATCCTTTCTCTATTTGGATATAATTATCTTTTTTTAATTTCCCTAAAGAAATATTAAACTCATTACCATCTAAATTAGCTTCCTCTTTGATATTATTTAACATTTTATTCTGTTTTTTTATTACTTCTAAGAATCTTTTTTCAGGAAAACCATTTTTTAAGTACTCTATACCATTTACACCAATATTAGCTATTTCTTTCTCGGCCTTTACAGTAGTTAATAGTTTTTTCATTTCTAACCATTGCAGGGCTCTATGTATCTCTACATCCTTTAACCCAGTTTTTTCTTTAATATTTTCAACAGAAATTATGTCTTTAATTACAGGTAATACTTTTCTCTCCAAAGGATGCAATTTCTTTATTATATCATTCATTAATTATCCTATAAATACTATCTTTAAAAATATTACTTAGTTTAATGTTTTTATAACATTCACGTATTCCCTATTCAACCCGCCTAATCTAAATATAATTACTTCTTCTATATTACATTCTTTAGCTATTTCTAAATCTTTTTTTAATTCTTCTTTGCTTAAAATCGGTTCAAATCCTAATATTCCCCTAGCTATTGTCCCTAGTCCAATTAAGAATTTACCTTCATGCATTCTCACACCTTCACTAAATTTTTCTTTTAACCATTCTTCCTTAAATGCATGCATAGAACTGTAAAACATCTTTATTAATTTATTATTATATTTTTCAGGACTAAAATGTATCCCTAAAATTTCCATATACTTATCTTTAAGTTTACCTTCTGGAAAATACTCACAACAATATACTTTATTATTTTTAATAAAATCTCTAATTAATTTCTTATTTCTAAAAAAGTTAAAAGCTTGTGTAAAAAACAAAGTAAAATTTCTAGTAAATGGTAATTCTAAATCAATCATTGTTGGAATATTTTTATTATCTAACTCATCAAATATTCTTTGTATAGCTTTTCTTTTAGAAAAAGGAGTGAACCAATATCCTTCTTTCATTTCTATTAAAGGCCAATATATTATTTCTTTAACATGTTTATTTTTAATTTGTTTTTTAATTTCTTTAAATTCATTTAAGGAATATGCTGCAATATATAATTTAGTTTCAAAATCTATTAATTTTATCTTATCTAAATTTTCTTTACTAGGAAATTCTTCAAAAAAACTAACTTTCATAAAATTTAATTAAAAAAGGAGTATAAAAATATTTTCATTCATTTGTCTTTCAATAGTCAAGTGGACCCCATGCTGTTCCCAGTATTCGCATAGGTAATGTAAGGATCGGTAAATCATTTCTTTCTGAATCTGAACTATAACGAGCAATAACTGCAGAATCTTGGGTAAAACTTTGAAAACTTCCAAAATCTTCTAATGTTTCAAAATGTATACTGCTAGTAGTATTAATCATAGTAGAATAGCCATCCTCATTTCTGTCTATTTTTGAGAACACTATATGATAGGAAACAATTTCTCTTTTTGTACTATCTTCATTCATTCTCTCAGCCTTAAAATCAACTGTATAAACAGTACTATCTCCATTAAATCTTCTTTCAGCTTCAAAATTTTCAAAACCTATTTCTTGTGTCACATTATTTATTAATGCATCTGCAGCCAAATAACTTACATTTCTTTCACTTGTGCATCCAACTAAACTAGTTAATCCTATAGCTAAGCCACCAATTAAAGTGCCTATTGTTCTTCTTGATTTCATTTTATTAAAACTAAAAAATAATTTCACCTTGCCTAGTGTAATTAGTATCATTCACATAAGGTCTTCCAGCATGATCAAAAATAACTTCAGGACCCTTATTAAGTCCAATCTCTAGTATGTCTGAAATCATTTCTGGCATTTCATCAAATGGCAAATCATCTCTCTGCCTAGGGCCATAACTAACAAAAAATGAGGTATCAGGATTAATGGCTCCTACATCATTAAATATTACCACGCCAACACTCCCATAAATTATTGGATTTCCTCTAATATCTTTCCTACCTTCTCTTGAAACATCTGAAATGATCCTCACAAAATTAGGTTTTTCTTCTCCAAGGTCAATTCTTTTTTCAACTTCTATTCTAACATGATGTCTTGTAGAACCACGATAAGATACTTCCATTTTATTTTCATAACTAGTTGTAGTCCCATTACTATCGGTATTCCAACCAATAGGTAAATTTGATAACTCATCATCTGAGAAATGTGTAAACAAACTATCTAAAAAAGTATCTTGAGAAACTTTAACATGATCATATTCTGTATTATCGCCACCAGTAGTATTTCCAAAACATCCAACTAAACCTATGCTTAAGGCTAATCCACCAATTAAAGTGCCTATTGTTCTTCTTGATTTCATTTTATAATCTTAGCTTATCTATGGTGCCCATTACAAAGGATTCCCATGCAATATCTCTTATTTTTTCAGGAATATTTGATGGTAAAATTGACATTCCTGGATCCTGATTATACATTACAGCTAAATTAGTATCAAATTTAGGTATCTCAATACCATGGGATTCTGTTTTTGTTGTAATCATTGATCTACCCATGCCTGAAAATTTTATATCTCCTCTTACTTCCCTTAACAGGAGGTTATAACTTACAGATTCTTTCCTAGAACTATTTAATGAATCATTTAATGTCATTCTTTCTGCACTGATATCAACCATAAAACTATCTGGTGCAACAAAATATCCAGTATCAGCTACAAAATTTTCAAAACCAATTTCCTGTGCTAAACTATCTATAACTACATCACTCCTTAACTGCTCTGGATTACCTTGATGAGGACTTAAATCACATCCAGCTAAACTACTAACAGCTATAACTAATGCACTTAATGCAGTTCCAATTTTTCCTACTCTGTTTCTAGGTTGAGTTTTTACTAACTCTCTAGAATTAGCATCTCTTACACCTTCCATACTAGAATGAGCTCTACCTTTATTATCTAAACAAGAATATCCAATATCAGTTTTTTGAATAGGACCAGGGTATAAATTAGTCATTTTACTTCCAAGCAAGATCAAACATGCTTGATAAAGCATTAGCTAAAAATGGTGTCTGAACCCAAACAGCTGAATCATAATTCTCATGGATATCTTTATCATCACTTACCATAAACAATGCTTCTTTTCCATCTACAATTATTAGTCTACCTTTAGCGTCTTGGTAATCTTTAATTTTAACATATCCTTTCAAATCTTCTAGAATTTTATTATGATCATTGCTCAATGGAGCAAGTATTCTAATATCAACTTTGTCTAATTTCTTGACATGGTTTTTTAAGTAATTATATTTTCTCATTAAACCTTCATCAGTTGTCATTATCTTTACAGATTTCTTTGCTCCTTTAACCATTTCAATAATTTTACTATAGATATTGCTTCTCCCTTTTAATGCTCCACTTAGAGCACTAGGATCAACATTATCGATACCATTTTTGTATAATAATTCTAATTCACTAAAAATATTAGTGCCTACAACACTATCCATATTTTCAATTCTTTCTTCACTCTTTGCTTTAATATTAAATTTAACTCTGTTAATTATTTCCTCAGGTTTAACTGCAATATATTTAATTGGCTTACCAATTTTCATAACGATAAAACCTTTTTTTTCTAAACTCTCAAGAACATCATAACTTCTTGATCTAGGAACATTACTTATTTCAGATAACTCCCCAGCACTAGCTACACCTTTACTAAGTAAAGCTGTCCAAATTTTAACTTCGTAAATATTTAAGTCAAATACAGATTTTAATTTCTTCAATGTTTGTTCTTTCAGTACCATTTTTTCACTCCTTTCACCTCATTTTTATCTACCATACTTCTTTATAAGCTTTTCGTTACTTATTAGTAAATAATTACTTCTTAAAATTAAAACCTACAAAAATATATGGTACTACTTTTCCATCACTAGATTCCATTCCCAGTCCAAATTCTGTATTTTCATGTATTATCCTAGATCCATAAATTTTGCTACAAGCATTTACCCTATCTTCACTTTTACTTAATCCTGTACCTAATCCCAATTTATTTCCTCCAAATTTCATACTACCTACAATATAACTTGAAAATACTCCGGAACTTCTTTCAAAGCTATTTTTATTCCCTTCCACAATTTCTCTAAAAACATACCTGAATGATACATCCACCCCATAACTAATTCTACTTTCCACCTTCCCTATTCCTAAATTAAATCCTTGAAATGTTTCTTTTTCTCTTGATACCTTAGTTCTTCCAAAATTTTCCTTAGAAGCAGTTCCTAAACTAAAATTACTCCACTGAACCCCGCCAATATTAACATAACTATCTGCATTAGAAGAACTAGCTAAAAATACTAAGGATGTTGCCAATATTAGTAAATTTCTCATAAATTAAATAAAAAAGAAAAACTATTAAAATGTTTTAATTACCTATTAAACCAATTCCTTCAGATACTACTGGATAATTATGTGCAAAACCTTCTCCTGTTCCGATATATGCAGCATCATCTTCCATTCCAGTATATCCACCATAAGGACTAACTGCCAATTGAATTCCATTAACTTTATTCCCATCAATGCTTCCAGATCTATTTCTTAATGGTATTGTGCTAAATTTAACATCTAAATGTCTACTATTTACTTCACTTAATCTTGCATTTAGTTTTGCATCTAAATCTACATCAGGAACATCCACTATAATAAAAGGACCATTTGATTCAGTTAAAGGAGTATAGTCTGGATCTTCGTCACTGCCACTAATAATATAATTTAATCTCCCTTCAAAATTAATCACTTCACTTGTTAAAGTTCTCGAACTTATTCCATTACTAGGGTACACATTACCCATCTCACTTTCTTTCCATTCTGTTTTTGTAACAACTTCAAAAGTATCATTTCCACTAACATTAAATCCAAGAACATAACTATCATCTCCAATACTCATAGTTCTAGGTTCAATCTCATGATTGGGATATTCTGCTCTGACCTCATCTAATCTTCCTCCTATTCCAGGAGTAAGTAAATTATCCATAGTATCAATTATTCGGGTAAATGGTATAACTCTATGTCCCACCTCTATGTCTACATCACCTGCTTTAGGTTTACTATCTAAAGAATTACTACACCCAATAGTAGAAGCTAACATAGTAAGTCCTGTAAAAACTGTTAACAATTTTCCTATTCTTCCCATTTTATTTTCCTATCACCTTATAAAAAATAAAATAAAAAATTATATAAATTTAACTAAATTTTTTCTGGTTCAAAATATTCCCGTTCATGTTTACAAGTAGGACATTTTACAGGAGGTTGTTCACCTTCATGGATGTGACCACATTTAGAACATTTCCATCTTATTGGTTCTTCACGTTTGTAAACTGTTTCATTTTCAACCATTTCTAGTAATCTTTTATATCTATCACGATGTTCAGCCTCAACTTTAGCAATCATCTTAAACAATGAGGCAGCTTCTAAATTACCTTCTTCCTCAGCATCCTTAGCAAAATCAGGATACATAGAAGTTGTTTCATAATTCTCTCCTTCAATTGCTGCCTTTAAATTAGCCTTAGTATCACCAATACCATTTAATAATTTAAATTCATCTTTAGCATGTTGCATTTCATTTATCGCAGTTTCTTCAAATATTTTTGCAATGTAATGATAACCTTCTTTTTTTGCAACCTTTGCAAAATACGTATATTTATTTCTAGCTTGACTCTCTCCTGCAAATGCAGCTTTCAAATTTTCTTGTGTTTTACTCATTTTATTCCTCCTTAAGTATCTTATATATTCTAGGCCATTTCTTTAAAAAATCTTTCTCTTGTTTAATTAAATGTGTAAATCCTCTTCTTTTCAATTCCTTTGTCACTATTCCACCTTTATGTGGGTGTCTATATAATCTAGGTAAAGGACTATTAAACCCATGCATATAATGTACTAACTCATGTGCTATTGTTAAATCTATTATAAACTCAGGAACTACTAATTCCTTAAAAAATCCATTAACCACAATTTCAGAATCATCCCCTTTCTTAGCAATATGGCCAAATTTATTTTTCCATCTTCCTTTAAATTTTATATTTACTTTATTCCCCTTGGTAACTTCAGGAAATAGCACTTGCCAGATGGCTTCTAATCTCATTTTTAAAAATTCATCATCTCTCATTTTACATTAAATTTATTATAAATATTTAAGCATATCTTTACAAAAACAAGAGTTTAAATATCATTAATTCAGAATTAGTACATGATAAAAAAATCACCAGCTAAAGTTCTTTTTGAAGGAATTTTAAGCATTCTCATATTTCTTGTTTTGTTAGGTATTGCAAATATTGTTTCTAATTCCATAATAAATTTTAATCTTAATACAATTATAGATTTCTTTAATGAAAATTTATTGTTTATCTTATCAGTATCAATACTAATCTTTTTTGGAGATCTATTCAAATCTTTTATTTTTCCATTTAACATAGTATATCCTTGGTTTAATGCTTTGGGGGGACTATTATGGGTAGAACTTTTTTTTAGAATATTAGAATTAATTGATGTATTAATCTCTTTTAGTATTTCAAAAATATTTATTCCATTTTACTTTTTAATAATGTTTTTAGTATTTGTAATAGTTCTTGTTGTTGGTTATGTACAGATTATTAGCTCTTTTTCAAAAAAGAAAATAACAGAACTAAATTCTAAAGAAAAAACAGAAGAAGAAGTATGTAATGATTTTAAGTGGGGAGATATACGTGAAGAATTTAGGAAAGTAGCATATAATATAGCTTCCAGTTTAAAAGAAACATTCAAACCAGTTAAAAAAAGAAAAAAATAGATATTCAGCTTGGTCGAATATTCCATTCAAAAACATCTGTATCAGCGCCATCTGCTATTTCTCCACGATATCTTTCATAATCATGAATAATCTTATCAGGTGTATAGCCTAATTTTTCCATTATTCGACACATTCCTTTATTATCGATTGAAGTATGGACACTTATAGAAATTTTTCTTGATAAAGCTTCATTAATTACTGCTTTTGTAACATCTGTTCCAACTCCTCGAACAGAATAATCAATATCTTTTGTGATACTTAGTTCTCCAATATTAGTTTTTAAATTAAGAAATAAAGTTCCACTACATATTACTTTTTGAGAATCATTATCTACTGCAATGTATGTAATTGTATTTTTAATGTTCGGAATCCATTTTTTTAAGATTTCCTCTTCTGTTATAGGGTTTGTTCGCGGAACTAATGGATAACTACCATTCTTGATAGCTGCATTAAAATAATTCATCATATCAATACAATCTTTAGGGACGCCTTTATCATTAGTTTTACCCCATTCGATCTTTCTCACAAGATATGGTTTAGCCATAAAGATATTTCTTGCCCCATATTTTAAGCTTTTTCATTTATTTTTTAGTTTAATTATTACTTTAGTTTTTTTTTAAAAAAGTTTATAATCTTCTTTAATAATATCCATAATATGAATTACAAACATACTCAAATAGGTTATCTTATGATTTTTATTTTTGCAATTATTACTTTACTTTTTGGGAGTATTTTCATATTATCTAATTTCGATAAAATTCTTCCTCCAATGTTTATTTTAATTTTATTAATCATAGCTTCTTTTTCAACATTAAGTGTTTTTATTGATAATAATTATTTAAGAATTAGATTTAGTTATGGAATTTTTAGAAAAAAATTTCTACTCAGTGAAATAGTCTCAGCAAAAATTGTAAAAAATCATTGGTATTATGGATGGGGCATAAGATTGTGGTTTAGACCCTACATGTGGATTTTCAATGTTTCTGGTTTTGATGCAGTTGAAATAATTTTAAAAAACAAAAAAATTTATAGAATCGGAACAGATGAACCTAAGAAATTAGAACAAGCAATTCAACAGTCAATAATATAAGTTTTTCTTAGTTATATATTTAATGAGTTTACCTAATTCAATGGCAATTGCAGGAGCATTTGGCTACATTGGGAAACATTTCCTAGAAGCTGCTATTAATTTAGGAATTCCAAATATTTATGTTTATGATAAAAAACCTATTCCGCAAGATCTAGATCCAAATGATTTTACATCCTTTAACTCTCCAGAAGAATTTTATTCTTTAGATGTTGATTTTTGGCATTTAGCCCTACACCCTCAAGATCGTGCCTTAATTCCAAAAAATAGACGTGACCCTAATCAAGAATCCCCCTTAGCATTATTGCTAGAAAAACAAACTCTTGCATTAATTGAAAAGCCAATGGCCTCTCCAGAAACTCCAGATGAATGTAGGGCTATTTTAGAGGCAGTTAGATCTTCTCCAGCTACATTCCAATATGATTATTTAGGATTATTTGACTCAACTACTAAAAGAGTTTTAACTTATTTATCTTCTTTAAAAAATCCTAGAATACATAGCATAAATTCACAAGTTTCTAAACCTAGAGAAGATCCTGAAGTTGAAAGAAACTACATAATTATAGTTCCAATGCCCTTTCAAGAAGTTGTTCATCCACTATCTTTCATTCTTCAGTCTATAGGTCTAGATGCCCTTAATCAGGGAATTACAGTTTCAGCATCATCTCTTCCCTATAATCCCCCTAATCCTCAAGATTATCCTTATGTAGTGGACGGAATGTGTGATTTTTCATTAGAAATAGGGGATATAGAAATTTCAGGTTGTACTAATTTTAAAGATCAAACTCCTGATGGTCAACCTACACCCTTCCAAAAAATAAATGTTATTCAAGGAGTTTCAGATAATGGACCTTTTGAAATAGTTGCAAATTTTCAAGAAGATGGCAGGTCTCTTTTAATTAATGGAGATATTCAAGATATTTCTTCTAGCTCATCTTATGAACAAGCTATTCTAACTTTGTGGGATTGGTATAATTCTTCTTCTAGATCTGAATTAATGCAAGGAAATTTTCCTAATCCTTCTTTTACTTTTATAACTTATCAACTTTCTAGTATATTATGGAGTTCTAGTTTTCATAATCAAGAAATTAAATTAACATCATTAGATGAAATATTAACTTTTGATGCAGATTTTGAAAATTTAAGTAGAACTTTTCCTAAATATTAAGATAAAATACTCATAGTACCTTGAATAAATTCTGATACTTTTCTATTGTTTAATACATCATCACCGTATTTTTCACTTTGTTCATCTCTTACTCCTTTTTCTACGTCAATACAAAAACTCCCGTTACCTATTCTTTCTCCAACAGATCTAACCACTTCACCTACATTTTCTCCATTTAATCCACCAGCAAAACCAACAACTAAGTCCATCCTCCTTCTTTTTATTTCTAAATAAACTTCAACTGATTCTTCTACATTAAAATTTAAACCCCTACCACCTGAAGGGTCAATTAATACATAGTCTATCGTATGGTCATATCTATTTACCATTTCTCCAATTTCTTCAGGAGTTCTTTCATTCATAGCTGATTTAGATAATTGTAAAACAATTCCTAATCCACTCATTTGTTCTTTTATACTTATTATTTGGTCAATTTCAGGCCAAACCATATTTAATTGAATTGCATCACATAATCCATCTGAATAAACCCCTTCTAAAGCACGTATAACTTCAAGACTCCATTGATCGTCTCTTTTCCTACTAGTATTATAATGAAGCATTGTTAAAACAGAATCATTTTTTCTTGCTTCTTCCATTAATCCAGGCAAGTTTTCAATACTAGGATATCTCCTATTTTCAACTTCTTCACCATTTAATGTTTTTTTACTGGCTAAAATACCAATCATGGGCTGATGCATCAAATTTAAAGAATCTGTTTCACTAAATTGGTCACAGATGTATCTAACCTCATCTCTAGTCACAGCACCAGTTATTCCAATATATGGCCTTCTCATTCTATTATAAAACTCAAAAATTATTTAAATCTACTTTAAATTTAGAATCACAATGTCACTAGAGAGTAATAACAAAATAGAAACATTTATAAGTAATTTTTACCCTATTTTTACATGACAATTACAACCTTTAATGAAGATAATGTAGCTGTTTTAGATGCACCTAATGAGGCACATATTGAAGAAAGGAAAGGATCCGTTACTTTAGCCGAATTAATTTCTGAGCCAAGAGATGCAGCTATGGACCGTGTAAAATGGATTTATGATAATTTACAATTACAATCAAGAGAAATTACACCTATTGAACTCGAAGATGGCTATACTTATAATCATAGAGGGATATCTGCTTCAGTTTTTTTTGGGGATGATTTTAAGCAAAATATGAGGGATAATTTACCAGAAGTTTATCAATTGCTTAGTGATACATCTATTGAATCTTTTGCTACAGCTTGGGTGATAGCTCATGCCACACATGTGTTAGAATGTACAAATCTAGAAAATGGAGAGTATAGCGGAAATATTGAAGATTTGCCAGTTGTAAATATAAATCAAAATGAATTTTCTAGGTGGGAAATATTAAAAATGATGTTTAGAGGTAGAAATCCTTTATTATATACAGACGGTAGGGCCTCAGAAAAAGTTAGTCATGGTACAAGATTTTCATCAAAATCGGAAGAAATTGGAAAAGGTCCATTAAGAATTACAACACAAAAAGTAATTGATATTGAATCTGATAGTATTGATAAATCAAATTCTACAAAGGAGCAAGACCAAATAGAGTTTACAGTTTCAAAATACCTTAGTGGATTTCCTGAATGTAATTTTATTGACCCTCTAACTATTGATGAACAAGGTTTAACTGTAAGAAGATCAAGTGGGAAAAGTTTATTTGACCAGATATATGCTAGGGATGGTGTAAGGGACGATCCAGAACAAAGAACAAAGATTTTACAAAGTTATCAGGATTTAGCTTTTGAATCAGCTAACCAAATGTTAAGATTGAATGATTCCGCATTACCTTTGTCTAGTAAACAAAAAAGATTTCTCCAAGGATTACCTATAGCAAAATTATGTAAAAAAACAAGTATGCCTAAAGGGCACATTGCAAAGAAATATCAAACACATCGTCTTTCTACTGAATTGGGACTCGATTTAACTGAATTTGGAACACCATTTGAAGGTATTCAAAGAACAATAACTCAAGCTGAAAAACACAGTTCAATATGGCAAGTAGATAGTAGTCCTAATAATAAAAAAGAAGAATGCTACGATGGTAACAAAGTTGAATATTCACCTATTCAAAGAGGTTTAGTAACTTTATTTGAAACAATTCCTTCTGTTCATTGGAGAAAAAATGATCCTGATTTAGATAAATCGATGACAGATATCGTAAATGATCACTTTAAAGGTAATCGTGAAAACGGAAATTTTCTTTCAAGAAATGAAAGAGATTCTCTAATAAAAACAGTAGTTAATACTTGGAATTTGGGTTCAGATGAAGAAGTTATTCTTGATGATGATTTCTGGAAAACATTTCATGCAGAATCTTTTTACCGTGCAACCCTTAATACATCTCACTCTTTAAATGAAGCAAGAGAATTATATTTTGGAAAAAATGGTGTGTTTGATGAAGGATTTGCCAATTACGCTTTATTACTTAAGAACGTTACAGGATATGTAAGGATTGCTTGTGAGAGTGCATCTAGTTTAGTATCTAGTGGGGTTTTAACTGAACAAGATGCTAAAAATCTATGTACACAAGTTGCAGAAGCTGCAGACAACAAGATGGATTATAATGATCCTTCAATCCAACGAGTCAATATAGGTTTTAATTCTTTCCTAAGTGCTTTTAGTTATAGGGATCTACAAATGCCAAATCTTTCAAAAATATCCCCTTCCTTAAAAAAATTAATAGGCATTAATTAGATCCAATAATTAATCCTAATATATACATGCCTTTCTCATTCATACTCATACAGTGATGTAATAATAATGAATCTTTATTTTTTTCTAACTGTTTTAAACAAATATTTGCTAATTCTTTTCTTTTTTTATAAAATTCTTTAGCCTTTTCACCATCATAATTTAAATAAAGTTCAGAAATTATCATTAAATTATCAAACAATCTATCAAACAATTCCTTTGTTTCTTCTTTAATGTTTTTAAATTTATTCTGAGCAAAAAACTTAAAATCATCTCCTAATTTTTCCAGTATCCAAATTAATGTATATTTTGAATAACTTTTATCTTCAGAAGAATGCTTATTTAATGCCCTAGTACAAGTTATGACTAATTTATTCATAATCAATTCATAGTCTAAAATATCATCTAACAGGGATTGATCATATGTTTTGATATATTCTTTTGCCTTATGAATATCTTCTTCAATCAAAGAAACTAGTTTCCTGATTATATTTTGAAGTTCTTGTTCATTAATCTCAGATATAACCCTTATAATAATGTAATTTTTCTCTTTTTTTACAATTTCCATCATTGTGACTTCTTTTTGTAAATATTTTTTTATTATTTTTAGATTTTTTTCAGTATCATAATTTACTTTAATTTCATCATAACCTTGACTTGCCAAACTTGATATTTTTCTTCCTGAAAGTTCTTGATATTTTCTAGTATCAATTTCTATCATTTTTTCACTAGGCTTAAACTCTACAGGTTTTATCTCAAGTATTCCTTCATTTTCTTCAACATTTAGAGCATCCCCTTTCTTTAATTCCCATTTCTTTAGCCATTTACTAGGTAAACTCATCCCAGCACTAGTGGTGCTTAGCTGTATAACGTTTCTTTGCATGATATTTAGTGTATTTGCCCATATATAAATGTTTTGATAAAAATATATATTATTTATATCATTTAGGGATAATCTATTTAAAAGGGTAATGTTATTACTTTTTAATAACAAATATAAGGAGGAAATTAAAAATGAGAACAATAAAAAACACAATAAAGGCAGGTGCATTAGCATTATCATTAGTTGGAGCTTTAGCAACAGGTACAAATGCTTTGGCACAAGAAAGTGATACACCAGAGCCTACAAAATGTACTAATATTGATAGTACAAGTATAAGTAATAATTCTTTTTTGATAGCTAATCCTATTGAAAGGGGTTATTTAGACAGAGTAAGCGAAGGAGCACTTAGTGATACTTTAATTGATCAGAATTTAGGTAATGACGCTAGTCTAAGGATAATAATCTCTAGAGAGGGTAAAGATGTAAGATTTACCTATAGCGATAACAATACACCTTCTGAACAAATATTAAGAAAATATTTTGTTCCAGACTCATCTGGTACTTTTGGAGATGGGCCTGTAGGGGTACATTTAAATGATTTTGATGGATCTGGTGAAGTATATTTAGAAGACTGTAGTACGTGTCTTGATTGCTCAGATACCAAAGAAATTGGAGTATGGGATAGAGTTTATAACACAATTAGTCAAGGTAAATTTATATCAGGAAGAGTGGATTCTTTAAATTGTTTTGATGATAGTAATGATACTATAATGAGTGCCACACCTATTTATAAGTTAATGTTTGTAAACAGTGACGGTTTTTCACAAGATACTGTTGTGGTTTCTGCTATGATGCCTTGTGAAAATGATTATTATGGTAATCAACAATCGAATGATTTTTATTTAAATGGTAGACTTTCAGTCGGAGCAATACGAGAAGCTACACCAGATAGTATCAACACCCCAATTGATAAGGCTATAGAGGGTTTAAAATGAGAAATACAATAAAAAACACAATAAAAAAAGGAGCAATAGCATTATCTTTAGTTGGAGCTTTAGCAGGATGTAAGCCTGAAGTGGAAACATTTTCTGTTGTTCCTAAAAAAGTTAGTTTAAATATATCCACAAAAATGTTAGGGGACAGAACATACAAAGAAAGTGATATGTTAGAGGTTCTTGCAGATTTTGATGGTGTGGAAAGAAACGCATTTGTTCTTTTAGATTCAAGGGAACAAAGTTTACCTGCTTATCATGCTTTAAATGATGAGTTAAATGATGGAGATCAAGAACAAGTACAACTAACGGGAAGAATTTATCCTGAACGTCCACGTTCATTTTATTTAGTTGGTGCAACTGTGGGGGATCAATTTTTTGATCTTTCAGAGGATTAAAATGAGACAATTAGTTTCAAGTATAATGGGGGGATTATTAGCATTTTCACTCATATCTAATTGTTCTCAACATATTGATAATAATAACCTAAGAGAAGAATTAGCATACACACAAGACCAAGCTGAAAGATTAACATTAGATATACAACCTAGTGATTGGCACGATATAGATTATTCTTCAAGAATAGATTCATCAGACTCTTCACAAATGCATGCAGTAGCTATAGGTAATTACACAACAGATGAGGGAACCAATGTCACTGTAGAGCATAGGTTTAACACTAGATCGAAAAGTGTGGATGATTTTCTAGATGGAAAAAGAGAAATGATTGTAGATCTTGGTTTATCTTCAAACACTTTGATGAATAGTACATGGGGATATGGAAGGCATATAAGAGGTATTCTAGAGAATAATGGAGACTACTCAGTAACAATCCAATCACCAAATGATTCCAAATCAACAAAGTACAGTATATCTGATTTACGAGATTCAACAATAAGCATTATGTTAAGTACTATGTCAGGTTATAGTAGGGCTATAGATACTGATAATGTAACTTGTGCTCAAGTATATTGGGATGAAGATCGAGCTGATGAAAAATTTGCAAACGATTCAAGTAAAACCCAAGAAGTTTTTTCCCAAATAATAACTGGAAATGTAACTGATATGGAAACACTCTTTCAAGATAGTGAAGGTAGAAATAGCACAAAACCTTCTAGATTAGTATTTGAACCTAGTGATAATTCACTTTATTCTCACCCTATTACAGTATGGAATTATCCTCAATCAGCAGGTGGTGAAGGTAAAGTGGAATTAAATATTCGTAGGACACACCTACCTCATGCAAGTGGTAGTTATGATAGTTTGCCTGATTCAGTCATGGCAAGAATACAGGAGGAATTAAAATGAGAAATACAATAAAAAACACAATAAAGGCAGGTGCATTAGCTTTAGGTATTGCTACTTCAACAATTGGATGCAGTGAATTAGAATCTACATTTACAAGAGATACACCAGATTTATCTAATTTTGAGAATGCTACATTAGTACAAGGAAGTGTAAGATCTTGGTCTAATTCTGTAAGATTATTTGATTTAACTTATCAACTTCCAGACAGCACAAAACTTAATGTCAGATTAAATGATAATAGTGAAGATGGGTATTTAAAAGATGGAGATGAGATGCCTGAGCAAATTGAAATTATTGAAAAAGGTACACCTAGAGAAGTAGCTTTCAACAGCCACGGTAATAGTGGTATTGGCAGTACTTTAAAACCCCTTTCTGAAGTTCCAGAAGTTTTAAGATCTAAAGTAGTAGCAGATGCAAGACGTATTGAATCAGAAACTGTTGATCAACAAATACCTGTATATTCACTTGTAACTATAAATGATACTCTGTGGTATATTGGTAATAAAGATGTCAGTTTTTTAAATTCAACAGGAATTCATGGAGTAAATAGCGGACCCCAATTACCACAAATAGCAACTACAGCAAGAAATCTTTCTGAATTAGTAGAAGAACATGGTCAATTAATAAGTGATTATGGGCCAGCAGGTCACAGAAAAGAATTAAAGCTTAAGACTGATAGTTCAAGCTATACCATCAGGTTAGAAAATTCTAATGAAGATAATATTACTAAAAATAGATACGGAATGCAAGCAGGAATTCAAATGTTAGGATTTAATGGCTTAGGTGATGAATTAATTATAACAGAAACAGATTCTAAAGGCGATTCATTAAATTATTTGGACAAAACACTAACTGGTTCACTTAGGGCTAGTTGGAGAGTTGGGAAAGATGAACGTATTGTTCCTTTATCAGATTCAACAGAAATAGAACAAGCAAAATCAAGATATCCACAAATTCTTGAAGTAGCATTAACTCAAGCATTAAGACATACAGCAGAAGAGCGGGGGGCAGTATATATTGTTCAAGAAGGAGATACTCCCTGGAACATTGCAGAGGCAAAAGGATATCAAACTGCTACTGAAATTGTAGGTTTTATTCAAGATATGCAAAAATTAAATCCTGAATTGACTCCAACAACAAAAAATGATTATGTCAAAGTAGTTGATGATAGGTTAAATGATGGTCAAGATGGCCTAACTGATTTATTATCTATTGGTCAAAAAGTAGTAATGCCTCAGGAGGGTTTGTAAAATGAAAGAAACAAGTTATAGCTCATTAGTAGCCTCAGTGGCACTTGTAATTGGTTTATTAACTGGTTATTCCCTAGGAAATGAATCAATCGATTCTCCTAAACCTTTGGAACAAAGAAGATCAGGCATTGTAACTGATCAAGAATTTGCTAGTATAATAGGAGATCAGTATGAAAAACAAGCGCTTTCTTGGAGAGATAGAGACATAGCATTTCAAGATTCTACAAGTCTAAGGACGATGTTAGGCAATGGGCTTTTTACATATGATTCAAACATAGATTTGGCATTAGAACAGCAAATGACTGGACAAGTTGCCTATACTAGAATGTTAAGTAGGAATATTGCAGGAGAACCATCTAGTTTTTCTGCTGGAGATCCTGGAGCTTGTGGTATGATTGATGTATTGTTAACGCAAATGGATGTAGAAGAACCTTATGGACATATTAGTGAATCAGAGTTTGGAAAATATCTTTCAAGTTTAGCCCCTTGGAGTGTTGAATCTGTTGCAAAAAAATTCTTACCAGATTCAAGTGGATCAACAAGGGTGGATGATTAAAATGTCATGGAAAAAAACAATATTAACTTTAGCTGCAGGGGCTCTAATTGGTGCTACTGGAACATATTTAGCACATGATAAGATAGATCCACTTGTTCAACAAAATTTACCAAGTCAAACTGAAGAAATTCAAGTTGGAGTTATCCAACCAAGTCAAACTGAAGAGATTCAAGTAGGAGTTATCCAAAATAAGGGTCATAATTGGATTCAAACATCTCTTAGTTCAGGCCATAGGGAAGACCATGTTACTATTGGGGGTCCTCTTTTTAAAATTAATAATGGTGATACAACTTTAGTTGACGCACATGGGGCTATTACTTACGAAAATGTAGGCCTATATGCAGGTGCAATATACGATGATGAATCTCATGCAATACAACGAAGGGATGATAATCGTGTGTTTTTAAAAAAGGGAGATCAGGTAATAGTTTTTAGAGATCCTAGGGAGAATAGTAATGAAATTATCATTGGAAAACCTGGTACCAATGTATATAGGTGGTATGACGCAGATGATGGAACAAGAAGATCGGTAAGAATTCCAGTTCCAGATTTAAGTAACAGGCTGGAACATGAGGGTTTGTAAAATGAGAAATAGTTTAGATGAAAATAAAAATAGAATGAATAAAGAAGAACAAGAGAGAATAGTTGGTAGAAATATCGAGATATTAATAGATCATAATTTAATGGATAGGGATCATCCTGCAGAAACGCATGAATTTCAATTTCCTGAGCAAGAAGGGTATGTATTTTGTTCTCCTATTGTCTGTAGAGGTGAAAACATAAGAAGAAAATTATTATACCGAACTGAGACTGGACAAATTGACGTTCCTAAACTCGATGAAGGTGATGGCACTTTTTCATCAGTAGGATTAATAGATGAATTAAAATCACTAAGACCTTTAATTGGTTTGCAAAAAACAGATTTACCCATTTATAGATTCCTTGATAAAAGTGATCATGACTACGGAACTGGTGATGTTAAAGTAGATAGAATTAGAAATATTACTCAAAATATAATATCTTCTGAGGATAACGATTTTCACCTTAGGCCTTATACTGGAAGTTCTTTTATCGTAGGCTGCACAACCCTTAACTCAGTTGTTTCTCAGGTAGTATTAATGGGTGGGGAAGAAGAAGGTATTTTTGGAAGCGAACCTGGAGATGAAATTATTGGGCAAACATTACAAGGATATACTCATCATGTGAAAAGATTAATTCAACAAAGACCTAAATGATTAAAATGAGAAATTCAATAAGAAACACAATAAAGGCAGGTGCATTAGCCCTAGCTACTACTCTAGCTTTAGCTGGTTGTGATTCAAAAGCAACAGATGCAATTTCTCAAGTTGCAAGTGCAAATGCCGACTCTTTAATCAGTTCTTATAATTCTAGGCATGAATTGCCTAGCTCGCCTTCTTTAAGTGTAGAATATTTAACAAAAGAAACATGGCCAAATCAAAAAGATGTTTATGGCAATCATTTAGAATTTGATCTTGCTTGGTTTAGAGTTGAGAATACTGATGGTATTTTTGATGTTTTAGTAAGAGATAATATTCATTCTGATGGGAGTATAGCAGATGGAAATGATGTAAATATTATGCCTGAGGAAATTGAAGTTTTTCAGCCAAGAAATCCCGATAGATCCAATAAATGGAAAGAATACCATGATAATAACGGAGAAAATCACGGATTATTTGTAAGTCATTCACCTAGATTACAATCTTTAAAAAATAAAGGTGAACCCATTCCCCTGGAAGGGATTTCACCAGAAGTTATGGCTAAAATAACATACTTAACCCATGGCTTACTTTCTAAAAAAAATGAAATGGTAAATGATTTTAACAGTAGACTAGATTCTACAGCATTAGGAATATTAAGATCATTAAGTGAATCACCATTAGATTTTATTACTGATTATGATCCTACCGGTTGGTTGGGACGTGCCAGAACACAGAATCAAGTATGGGAAAGGGAAGTAGAAATCGAAGGAATACATCCAGAATATGGTGAGTTCAGTATAAATTCTTTTGAATATAAACAGTCTGGTTTAATAGATCCAGAAAGAACTAAAGGTAAGATGAGTGTTTACCTAAAAAAAGAAAATAATAGATATTCTCTTTTCTTTCAAAATAGTCCAGAAGCAAGAACATTGTTAGAAAGTACATTTAATAGTTTAGATCAAGATGGTGTTAGATATATAGACGATGGCGAGATATTTTCATACCCTATACATAATAATTTTAGGAGATAATTAAAATGAGAACCTTAACTGATAAATTATTATATAGGGCATTAACAGTAGCAGCTGCAAGTATATTTATAGGATTAGGGTTAGACTTAGGTTGGGAGAAATCATTAGCTAAACCTATTTTTGAATTTTACTCAACAATCCCTCACATAAATGAAATTCACAATTATCAAGATAGGGCAATACCAAGACAAAATGAGGCATTAAGTAGATTATATCAACAAGGTGAAACATTTGAAGTTGAAGCAGTAGGGGACTCTATTGATGGCAGAGGACATTACAATTGGATTAAATTAGTAACACAAGATAAAGCAGTTAAAATTCATGCTAAAGATTTTACTAGTAGAGATAATAGCGTTCCTGAAGAAATTGAGGTAATAAGTACCTTAAGCACTAATAATATTCATGAATCCTATATAACAGATAATTTGCTTTATGGTGTTTTTGGAGTGGGCTTTCCAGTAGATATTGTAGATTATTCAGCCTTACCTTGGGATTTTATATATGATCTAAATGAAAAATTTGAAGAACATTTTCCTCAAACAGAAATAAATTAAACTAAATTTCCATAACCAATTAAACGCCATCTACTACCCAAATTTCTAGAGATAGTAACTCTATCACCTTTATTAGCAGCAACAGCAAGTCTTAAATTTACTTTTATTTTATTTTTACTTAAGTCATCCACATTACCTACAGTAGCAGCTGAGTTCACATTTAACATTAAAGGTTCATTCTTTTTAATGGGTTCAACTTTCAAGTCTTCCTTACTACCCACAACTCTCTCTAACAATTTAACTTCTAATTCTAATTTATCATAAACCTCAGGTCCTTTACCTTTCACACTTAAAACATTTCCAATTAAACTATCTGATTTTACAAGTGATGGGTCAAGTGAGGTTAATAAGGCAGCACTTCCACCAGGTGTTAATTCATTAAAATCATCTCCACCAGTCACTATACCTATAATTTTAGTTGCTAAAGTTCTACAAACAATTTTATTTTCTTTCTCTTCTCTCAGACCAGGTTTTATCTCTATTTCATCCCCAACTTTTAACATACCTTCTTTTAAACTTCCACCAATAACTCCACCATTCAATTTTGCAATTTGGGTTCCAGGTTTATTTATATCAAAGCTCCTAGCTACGAAAAACATAGGATTTTTTTTATCATCTCTTTTAGGTGTTTTAATATTATTTTCAATAGTTTCAATTAAAGAATCAATGTTTATATTTTGTTGAGCACTTATTGGAACAATAGTTGCTTTTTCAGCAAAAGTTCCTTTAACAAATTCTTTTATATCATTATAATTTTTTATTGCATCTTTTTCTGTAACTAAATCAATTTTATTTTGTATAATTACAACATTCTTAACTCCGATAATCTCTAAGGCCATTAAATGTTCCTTAGTTTGCGGTTGAGGACATTTTTCATTTGCAGCCACAATCAATAATGCTCCATCTATAATAGCAGCCCCACTTAACATAGTGGCCATTAAGCTTTCATGACCTGGTGCATCAATAAATGAAACTTTTCTAACATATTCATTATCTTTTGCCTCCACCGTATAATCTCCATCTTTTGTTTTATAGAACGTAGCATCAGCATAACCTAATCTAATTGTAATACCTCTCTTTAATTCTTCAGAATGAGTATCTGTCCATTTACCACTTAAGCATTTAGTTATAGTGGTTTTTCCATGATCTACATGTCCAAATAATCCTATATTAACTTCAGGTTGTATTTTTTCGTCATTTTTAACCATAATAATTTTCAATAAAGAGCATTTATAAAACTTCTTTTAATCCTGGAAACATGGGTAATTCAACCTTAGGCTCTTCTTCAGATTCTTCTATTTTTACAGGTTTCCTTCTTTTTCTTTTAGAATCTCTTGTTACCTTAACTAGTTCTTCAACAGGAAAAATAACTCTTTTAGTTTCTTCAGGATACACATGACACTCATCACAATGTTCGTTTTCCCCAATATTGCCACAAACACCCAATCCATTCTTTACTAATTTCTGAAAATCAGGATGCAGAATTCTAGGTACAAGATCACTATTTCCTCTTTGAACATATTTTGCTCCAAAAGCATCAGCAAAACCAGGAAGTGTTTCTTTTCTCCGTTTATTAATAAACAAGTCCTTCCAATCCATACCTGTAGCAATTTTTGCAACTTCTTTAGAGGTCAATCTTAAAGGTAAAACTCTTGCAGTAATATTGTATTTTTCACCAACACTTAAAGCATCACCTACAGCAAATCCCCTCTCTACATTAGCTTCAATTGAATCAGTAACGTCACAAGTAATTGTTAAAGTAGCATTAACTCCTTCATTATGATATAATCTTGCTTGTTCAATTCTCCATTTATTATCATAACCTTGTTTAGATATCCCTTTCTCCATTTCGTCATGACCAATACTATAATTGATAACATGATTCATTCCATTTAAGACTTCTACAACATCCTCAGAAAGTCTTAGTGCTTTTGTTGGAAATATTATTCCTACACCTCTCTCCTTACATAATTTTAAAAAATCAATCATAACCCCGTGGTAATAATCATGACCGCATTCTGTAGACTTACCTATCCTAATCCATGTAGGATCTACTTCATCAAAATCCTTTACTGTTCTTTTATCAACATCATAAGAGGTAACTGGTCCCCAATTACTTTTTTTATCATAACAGTATCCACATCGGTCATCTGTTAAACCGTCCTTCTTATAATTCTCTAGATTACCTTCAGCATATCTTCCCCCATGCTCAATAACTTCACCTAATAAATCACTATTAACTTGGGCAATACAAGCTCCAGAAAAATCTACATTATGCCAACATAAACAAATATCTTCTACATCTCCATTCCCATGATCCCATCTAACAAATTCAGCCTTACCTCTTCTTAATCTAACTGATGCACTCATATACTATATCTTTTAAAAAAACTTAAATTAGTTTGTATTAGTAACATTTTTAAAATTAAACATATTAAAAATAAAAGAGGTGGACATAATGAAAAAATTATTTATTTTATTTGCAATACTTCTCTTGGCTGTTTTTGTACATGCTGAAGAAGATATTGATACAACATTAGCTCAATATGATGAGTATACATTAGAACAAGAACAAGCAACTTTAGAAGAGATAGAGGTAATTGCACAAGAAACTGAAGTAGAAATTGCTGAAGAACTACTTATAGAATCAGAAATACTAGAGGAATATCAAGAAGTTTCTGAATCAATTGGTCCTAAACAATATATCTTAAACAGACAATTAAAACATAAAATCCAAATAACTTTGCTTAAAATGGATATTGTCATTAGGAATTTACAAGATGCAGACACAACTGAATTAGAAGATGTAAGGGCGCGTGTTCAAGAAGTTTATGATAACTTAGATCAAAAAACTCTAGGGGAAATTGATTTTAGAGAAAAAGCAGAATTCATTAAAGGTTTAGTTACAGAATTTAGAGTTAAATCTGTCTCATTATTAACAGATGAATCAAAATCTTTAATCTTAGAAGAAATAGAAAATGAAGTTTCTTTACTAAAGGAAGATGCATACACTAAATTGATTAATTTACACAATAGGTTGAGAATCAATAATGCATTAAATAGGGTACGACAAGATGCTGTAGATTTCCAACAAAATAATGATAGACTACTTCAAGTAAGAACTAAATTAGAAAATTTAAGACAATTAAGAGAGTCTTATTCTAGTGATGAAGTTAGTCGAGAAGATATAGAAAACTTCGGAAGTGAATGGCGTGAACAAGTAAGAACTTACCAAGCATCACAATCAAGTGCAAGGGAACTTGGGAGAAGGGCTCAAATTTATAGACAAGCACTAAATGAAAGTATTCCAAGAGAGAGATTACAAGAATTGCAAGAACAACTACAAGATGTTGACAAAGATAAGTTACATCAAAGAATACAAAATTTCAGATCATCTATGAAACCTGCACCTAGGGCAAATACAGATTCAGTTGCAAGTACAGATCCAATGGATGCAGATGGTGGTTCAGTGGATGTATTACCTGCAGCTACAACAGATGATATTTCAGCAGATGCAACAAGGAGGGATTATTAAAATGAAAAAGATTTTAACCATAGTTTTAATTACAACTTTATTGTTAGTGGTGGCTTGTTCTTCAGATACTACTACTGATGATACATCTAGTGATTTAACTGAAGATACAACTCCAGACGATACAACAAACCCTACTGATAGATTAGATGATGATCTTGATTTAATCTCAGAAGGTGACGTCGACTTAGGCGACGTTATTTAATTTTTTTTATTCTTTAGAATCAGATTCTTTCTTATCTTCTTTTGGTTTTTCTTCAACCTTAGGCTCTTCTTTCTTTTCTTCCTTAGGTTTATCTTCAGATTTTACTTCTTTTTTCTCTTCAGGTTTTTCTTCCTTTGGAGTTTCTTTTGGAGCTTCCTTTGGTTTTTCTTCAACTTTAGCTTCTTCTTTAGGCTCAACTTTTACTTCTTCTTTAGGGGCTTCTGCCTTAGGTTCTTCCTTAGCTTCTTCTACACCAAGTAATTTCTTTAGATCATCTTTACCGTAATTAATAATTTTCAAGTTAACTTGAGAAATATCTTCTGCAATAGTATTACCTCTTATTGTTTTTCTTATTCTCATACCTTTTCTTTTGATGTGGATACCAGGACCTTCTGTAAGTAAGGCTTTTTTTCTAGCAGTACCAGGTAAATCACTTCTCATCCCAAATCCTGCCTTATCAGTACCACCTCTAATCTCAAACTCATAACCATTAAAACCAAATAAGTCCCCTTTTATCTTATCTTTAATTTTTAAATTCATAAAATTAGAAGATTCTTCTTCATTTAGTGCTTTAGCGTAACTTTTACTGTTTTTTACATCATTTATTACTAATTTTAATTCTGCCATGTTTTATTTCTTCAAATAATGCTTTAAAAAGTTTTCTTTTACAGAATGATTAAAGATATCTATTTTAATTATTAATTTGGCAATATTTATTTATAAATTTTTGAATAATTATTTTTACTTGATCTAAAGATTCATAATTATGGCATTCAAAAGGGGTTTTTACATATTTAGATCCATCTTTTCCTTGAGTATATGCAGATACTTTTTCACCTAAACCTTTCTTAAACAGACATAAAACAGGTTTGCCAAGTGAAATCATATCTGATATTTCCCCACCAACACCTAAACTAGGGTTACTAATTTCAAAAATACCGCAATCAGATTCAATTTCCCACTGATAATCTCTATCATGGATGTCAGTTTTAGTTAATTTAGCTTCAGTTTCTACCCAGTTTTGTGTTTGATGTCTTGAAGTTAATTTACACCCTAATTCTTTAATAATATCTGGGAATTTAGTTAAATCTTTTTTACTTATTACGCTATATCCTCCACGCATAGAACATCCAAAAAATACTTTTACCATTTAAATTAAATTTCCTATTTCATATAAAAATATAACGATTGTCATGATTTGGCATTACTGAATTTATTGATTCTATTAGGCGTATGTGGTGGAATAGACGTTAGAATCACAAAACTAATAATGGCTATATCACTTTTACAATAACAGTTCTTTCTCTAGGCCCATCAAACTCTATTAAACCAATGTTTTGCCACTGTCCTAACAATAATTCTTTATTCTCAATAGGAATAATTTCATTAGCACCAATTATCGCAGCCTTAATATGGGAATCCCCATTACCATCCACTACATCGTGTTTCCATTTACCTTTAGGGATATGTTTTCTTAAATAATCCAGTAAATCTTCTTCTATTTTTTTATCATAGTTTTCATTTAATACAATACTAGCAGAAGTGTGTTTTACAAACACTAAGCAAGCTTTACTTTTCTTATCAGAATTTTCTCTAACTATTTTCTCTACATAATCAGTAATATCTACTATTTCTTCTCTTTTCCCAGTATTAACCTTAAACTCCATAAAAAAACAAATCTAATTAATTATAAATATCTTTCTTATTTATGTTGTAAATATTTTCTTTAATGTTCTTTTTCTATCAAACTTTCAATTTAATTTTTAAAAAATTAAATAAGTATATACATAAATTAGATGAATTTATGTTATTTCTTTCTCTTTTTTACTAAGTTTTAGTTAACTACTTTTAATTATATGTTTCTCCTATATAATAGTAACAAGTAAAAGGAAATAAAATGGAAAACAAAACATATTCGGATGCAATAAGTATACTAAATACATTAAGTCATGAAAGGGACACATTAGTTTCAGATGATTTAACATCAAGAGTACAAGATGGTATGCCTACTGCAGAACTACATGCTTTCTATAATATCGAAGGTATGAATGAAGGTTGGTTAAAACCTGAATACGCTACACCTTTATCAGCTCAAGATGATGTAAATAAGGAAAAAAACATTGGTGCAGCATTAGATGTTATAAATTATTGGATTGGCCAATTTGATGAAACTACTGATTTTTCATCCAGTAATAGTATTGTTGATAGAATGAAATCATCTATTGATTATGAATCAAATAGGGGTTTAACTAGTTTAGAAGAGGCTGCAGAATCACAACATAACCAATGGAGAAGATTTGTTAATCAACATCAAAAAGAAAGAATAAATCCTAACCATAAAGAGTTTAGACAGTCAAATTACGAACAGTTTCAAACTGACTATGCAAACCTTGAAGAATCTGTTAAGGATCAAGATAGATTAATTGTTGCAGTAGTTACTGATGTCGTGTTAGGTCTTGCAAACATCGGATATGAAAGAAAAATTGACACCAGTCAAACTTTCATATAGTTTTTTCTTTTTTTACATTCCTAAGAATTTTAAAACTTCATAAGTAATGAAAGCTGGCCAAACAAGAGCTTTTAGTACGCCTAAAACTCCATTCCAAAAACCAGTTGCAGTTGAGACATAATAAAATGCTGCACCTACAACACCTAAACAGTAACCTGCTCCAGTCGAACAACCATCCATATCACATTTAATTTTTTTATTCATATTCTTCAACTAATTTGTTTTTAAATTAAACCATTTTAAACAAGACACCCAACTGTTTCTCTTCTAAATGAACTAAATTCACCATCTAAAAATCCACCAGCAAATCCAAGTGAGTCTTTTTGAGAACATCGTCTTTTATGGAATCCAACATGTACTTCTCTATCAACATTTCTATATTTCACATCTAATATTCTTATTTTTTCATCATAACTAACTTCCCTAGTTAGCTCTCTAAATTCCTGAATTGTTTGCGCCACTAATTCATCAGGAGGATTAATAAGATCAATAAACGTATCATTATATGGCACAATAAATCCACTATGTTCTGGAGTTTCTTTTACAAGAAAACCCCATGGATGTACCATCTGTAAAAATAAATCTTCTTCATCTGTTGTTTTGGGCCAACAATCCAAATCACCATCAAGATAAGATCTCGTAACTAATGTTAAAACACCTCTAGGATATCCCTGTGTTAAATTTATTTCTCCTTCAAGCACATCTAAATCTATTTGCATATAATAATAAGAAACTAAAATTATATAAAGATTACCCCATGCCCCAATTGCTATTAATCTTTCTTTTTATTTCAGAAATATCTTTTAAGATTTTAACCTCTATGTTGCTTAACAATTCTTTTTTTTCTTTAAAATTTCTAAATTGATTTTCAGTAATATTAGTATAATAAATTTCATCTTCATTAATTTGTCTTCCAACTACCACCTTTGGAAAAGCAACTGCCACCTGATCATCTTTCTTTGCTTCTTTAACATTTTTACCATCTAACTGGATACTTTGTATATTTGTTACTTCTTCACCAGTATCTTTCATTATTTTTTCATTAATTTTTAAATTTCCAAATAAGACTTCAACACCAACAACAGCAGGATTACTTTGTCTAAATATAAAATTTCTCATTATTTTAAATTTAAATAATGAGGGTAATTCCTCTAAACTTTTTCTTTCAATTTCATTCTTCTTCAACTCTTTCCATTCTTGATAAATATCAATTATTTTATAGATTACGTCCGAAGTTATTATTTTAATTTCAGTATCTTCAACCTTTTTTAAATTAAAACCAACTACAACAGAATTTAATTCATCCTCGTCCTTACCATCTATAATATCTTTTTTATTAATTTCTCCAATACCAACTTTTCTCACCTTAATATCATGTTCCCTAAGTAAATTAACTAAAGCTTCTAAACTTCCTAAAGAATCTGCTTTTGCAATAATACCTTCTTCATCAATTTCTATTTTTTCATAATCAATTTCTTCTTTTAATTTTTCTTTTTCCTCTTCTATATTGTCTTTGACAATAGTTAAGGGCATACCAGGACTAGTTTTTTCAAGTCCAGGTGCAAACAATTTAATGCAATTAGCAGCACAAACTTCCTTTTCAGATTTACTATCAACAAATAATCCTCGAACTTTACTTTCAAATACTCCTTCTAAACTTCCAACAATTATTTTATCATTACATTTAATGCTTCCTTCATATAAAATAACTTCAGCAGTTTTTCCTAAATTCTTATCATCTAATACTTCTAAAATAACTCCTTTTCCTTCATCCTTAATACATAAATCATCTTCTAAGAACTTTTGAGCAAGTCCTCCTAATACCATAACTAATTCTGAAATCCCTTCTAAAGTCTTTCCACTTGTAGGGACTACTGCAATTTTTTTTGTATAATCTGCAATTCGGTCAAACCTATCAGCACTAAAACCAAGTTCATTTAACTTAGCAATTATTTTATATAATTTTTCTTCTAAAGCGTACTTTGCAGTATCACTTTGTTTTTCTATATTTTCAAGTAAACTCCCTTCAAGTTTTCTCCAACCACCTGTAACATCTATTTTATTTAGTGCAATAATAAAAGGAGTTTTATACTGTTTTAAAATTTCTAAACATTCTAGTGTTTGGGGTTTTAATCCTTCATTAACGTCAATCACTAGTACTGCTATATCTGCAATATTTCCTCCTCTTTTTCTTAAAGAAGTAAATGATGCGTGTCCAGGACTATCAATAAACAATACACCAGGAATTCTTAAATCAATATTTACTTTTTTTAATAATTCTCCAGAAACTTCATTTAATCTTTCCTTTCCTACTAAATATGCTTTTATTGTTTGAGTAATTCCACCAGCTTCTTTTTCAGTAATAGTTTTTCCTCTAATACCTTCTAATACAGAACTCTTACCATGATCTACATGACCTAAAAATACACATATTGGTTGTCTTATTTCGTTCATTTTCTTTACCTATCATTATTAACCTTCTTAAGTATATTCTTAAATTTTAGTTTTAAAAGCTATTTATTATCAACATTTCTACTTTATAAAATTAACTACTAATAAGAAACAACATAAAAGAAAGATTTATATAGTTAAAACAGTCCAAAAAATAATGAGACCCAATCAAGATTCAAATACGTTTAAGCATAAATATGCCGAGGTAGAAAAACGTCTTTTTAGATTTAATCCCTCTAAAAGAAATAGGATTAATATGGTTGCCTTTAATGTAGCACTTTGTTTTGCAAGAGATCATAAAATTACAGGTAATAAATTTTCTGAATTATGTTTAAGAACTAAAGAAAATTTGTACGATTATCTTACTGAAATAGGTCATGAGTTAAATGTAGCAGTAGTTTCTAAAGCAGTTTCAAATCCACTAAAACAAGAATCAGACGATTATCTTAAAAATAGTCATATAATTCCAGATGATTTTAAACCTAAGCCTACGGGTATTTATTAGTCTCATAATATTTAATTTAAATCAATAATAACTCTTGTTAAATCCCTAATGGCACCTTCCATTCTTTTCAATTTTTCTACAATAACTACAGTTTTAGTACTATCTGTTTTATCAATTAATTTCACACATTCTTCAATTATCGGATTTTTTTCATAAGCAACATCATGAGCTAATTCCTTATCTTTTTTATAGAATGATTTCATAACTAACTCATAACCATGCATTATTCTATCATATAAATCTCTTATAATTTTTCTTTCACTTTCAATTAATTCAGCATCTGACACATACTTGGCAATTCTCTTACACTCATCCCCCACAACTTCCATATTATAAACTAATGACCATAATTCAGTCACACTTAATCCTTCTTTTTCACACTGAATTATAATTTTAGGTTGTGTCTCACTCATTTTTAACATCTTTAGAATTAACACTCTTAATCTATTAACATTTACATCTCTATGATATACACTTTTGTAAAGACTTAATCTATCTTTTTTATCTTTTAATTTAATACATTCTTCTGTATCTATCATCATAGATTTAATTATTGTATCTATTCTCCTTATTGTGTTTATTAACTTAACATCTTCAGGAGCTAAAAAATCTTGAATTAATGTAACCTCAGAAGTCTGCTCTATAATATCAAGTCCCACTAAATTATGTACAATGTTTTCTATTTTCTCTAAATTACTTATTTTACCCTTTATTTCTATAGTATGATAATCATTAATATATGCACTCATAATTTCTCTCTCTATTCTAATATCATCCTTCTCTTTAGTATTTATCACTATTTTTTCTTTTCTTTCTAATTTTTCTCCACCATACCTCAATATTAATTCGTTAGCCTTACCATAATCACAAACAATAGAATCTCCTTTTTTCACATTATTTCTCTTTAGCCATTCAGAGGGTAATGAAATTACAAAAGAAGAATTACCAAATTTTATTAGTTTTCTATGTTCCATTTTCTTAAAGTATATACTTTATATACAAAATATAATATATATAGGTTAAGTATATATATTTAAATATTTCTAATAGCTTATGGATGAAAAGAAAGAATTTTGGGAAATAGAACAACAACAAGAACAAGAAGAAGACATCTACGATGCTGAATTTAGAGAAGAACTAGTTGATGATGATGAAATCAGCGATGTAGAAGAAGCCTTTATGCAAGGTTATGAAGATTGCGGAGAAGAGTAATATCATAATAAATCAAGCATAGTTTCTTGTATTTTTACTTAGTTTTTTCTATATATTTTTACCCTTATTGGTCTATTTTAGGCTTTTTTTCTAAACCAAAACACTTATAAGATATAAATACTACTCTAAGGTAATAAAAAAGGAGGAATAATAAGATGAATACACAACCTGATATTACTCAACTAGAACCTTTAGATATTATGGATTGCAACCCCGATATGAATTACATTAGAGGAAGATTTCCAGACGGTGAACTTTGTATGAGTGGAACTAGTTTACTAGGAAAAACTGAGGTTAATTTCACATTTTGGGGTTTAGATGGCACATTTGAACAATACCTTTTAGTTTCTGAATTTCCTCAAACTGGTGGAGATTCAATCCCAGAAATTAAGTGTGGATATTTTGCTGGTACTTTTAATGAAGAAGGAGTTACTAGTAAACCTATGGTTGAAAATCCTGTAGTTGAACTGCCAAATATTTTTGGCACAGATGAAAGAAGAAGCAGAGCTATAAGATTAGATGATGAACTTAATTTAAGAAGAGAGGCATCCAAACAACCAGAAATTAGAAACATTAAAAACCTTTAACTAAAAACTTTTTTCATTTTTTCAAGAAAACTTTCACTAACATCCTTTTCTTCTTTTTTTAATTCTTCAAATAATTTCTTTTGTTTTTTATTTAATTTCTTAGGAATATCTACTTCAATTTTAACTAATAAATCTCCAACACCCCTACCATGTAAATCCTCTACACCATTTCCTCTTAATCTCAATACTGATCCGGACTGGGTACCACTAGGAATTTTAATCTTAACTTTTTCTTTTAATGTTGGAATTTTTACCTCAACACCTAATGTAGCTTGACTTACTGTAACAGGTAAATCCAGTAACAAATCATTACCTTCCCTATCAAAGAATTCATGCTCTTTTACTCTTAAGAATATGTATAAGTCCCCAGCTTCACCATTTTTAATTTCTTCACCTTCATTACTAACTCTTATTTGATTTCCAGTATTTACACCTTTAGGAATATTAACTTTAATTTCTTTAACCTCTTCTTTTAATCCAGCACCACTACAAGTTTTACATTTCTTCTTTGCAATTTTCCCTTCACCACTACATTCATCACACTTTCCAACTTGGGAAAATATTCCAAAAGGAGTTCTTTGATTTCTTCTTAATTTACCAGCACCTTCACAAGTTTTACAAGTTTCTAACTCATTATTCTCAGCACCAGAACCTTCACAGTCCTTACATTTACTCATCTTAGGAATCTTTAATGTTTTAGTAATACCAAAAACAGCATCTTTAAAATTAATATCTAGATCATATCTTAAGTCTGAACCTCTTCTTTGTCTCCTTCCTCCAAAAAACATGTCAAATATACTTCCGCCTCCACCTCCAAATATATCTGAAAAAACATCATCAAAATTAGTACCTCTAAAAATATCTTCTTGGCTATATCTTTGATCAAATCCAGCATGCCCATATTGATCATAGGTTTGTTTCTTTTCTCCATCACTCAAAACAGCATAAGCTTCACTTATTTCTTTAAATTTAGCTTCTGCACCTTCGTCTTGATTTCTATCTGGATGATATTTCAATGCTAGTTTCTTATACTTTTTTTTAATCTCTTCCTTACTAGCACTTTTGTCTATTCCAAGAATTTCATAATAATCTCTCTCACTCATATTTCTTTTTCATATTTCTCTTACTTAAAGTTTTCTTTTACAATAAAAAAAATAATGGAAAGAATTTTACTTCTTTTCCTCTTCCTCTACAACTTCTGCGTCAACCGGTTCATCTTTTTTATCATCTTTTTTATCTTTGTTCTTCTCAGCTTCTGCCTTTGCTGCATCTTGATACATTTTAGCACCAATTTCCTGAGATTTTTTTTGTAGTTCTTCAAATTTCTTCTTTATTGCTTCATAATCTTCTTTTGTTAATGCTTCTTTAAGTTCTTTTAATTCAGCTTCAACTTTTTTCTTAGTTTCTTCGTCAACCTTATCTTTATATTCTTCTAACATCTTCTCAGTTGAATACACCAAAGACTCTGCATTGTTTTTTAACTCTACATTTTCTTTTCTTTTCTTGTCTTCCTCTGCATGTTCTTCTGCTTCCTTCTTCATCTTTTCTACTTCTTCTTCATTTAATTTCTGAGTTGCAGTAATTTTAATGGATTGTTCTTTTCCAGTTCCCTTATCCTTAGCACTAACACTAATGATACCATTCGCATCAATATCAAATGTAACCTCAATTTGAGGTACGCCTCTAGGTGCTGGAGGTATTCCAGTTAGTTCAAATTGTCCTAAGGATTTATTATCAGCAGACATTTCTCTCTCACCTTGCAATACATTAATTGTAACAGCAGGTTGATTATCTGCAGCTGTAGAAAAGGTTTGAGTTTTTTTAGTTGGAATAGTAGTATTTCTCTGAATCAATGGAGTTTTTATTCCACCTAGAGTTTCTATTCCTAAAGTTAAAGGTGTAACATCTAGTAATAAAACATCTTTTACTTCTCCTGAAAGTACACCAGCTTGAACAGCTGCACCCATTGCAACACATTCCATTGGATCAACCCCTCTTTCAGGTTCTTTGTCAAGAAGGTCTTGCACAAGTTTTCTAACCATTGGCATTCTAGTTGGTCCACCAACTAAAATTACTTTTTCAACATCTTCTTTCTTTAATTTAGCATCTTCTAAAACTTGTTCAACTGGTTTTCTACATTTTTGCACAATTGAGTCAACTATTTGTTCTAATTGACTTCTATTCAAATGTAATTGCAAATTTTTTGCACCAGATTCATTTGAAGCAATAAATGGTAAATTGATATCAGTCTCCATAGTTGTACTTAATTCAATCTTAGCTTTTTCTGCAGCTTCTCTAACTCTTTGCATGGCCGCTGCATCATCATTTAAATCAATTCCACTATCTTTTTTGAATTCTTCTACTATGTGTTTCATAATAGCATCATCCATATCAGTTCCACCTAGTTGAGTATCTCCTGATGTAGATTTAACTTCAAATACACCATCTCCAAATTCCATTAAAGTAACATCTAAGGTTCCTCCACCTAGATCAAACACTAGAATTTTCATCTCTTTGTCTTTCTTATCAAGTCCATACGCAAGAGAAGCAGCGGTTGGTTCATTTACAATTCTAACAACATCCAACCCAGCAATTTTTCCTGCGTCTTTTGTAGCTTGTCTTTGATCATCATCAAAATATGCAGGTACTGTAATAACTGCTTTCTCTATTTTTTCTCCTAAAAACTCTTCAGCATCTTTTTTTATTTTTTGCAATATAAATGCTGATATTTGTTGAGGTGTGTAATTTTTTCCGTGAATATCATATTTAAAATCACTACCCATTTTTCTTTTTGCAGCTTGAATAGTTCCTTCAGGATTGCTAACTGCCATTCTTCTTGCAGGCTCTCCTACAAACATCTCTCCTTTTTTTGTAAAAGAAACAATACTTGGAAACGCTTTTCCATATAAACTTGCACCCTCTGCACTTGGTACCATTGCAGGTCTTCCTGCTTGTAACACTGATGCAGCTGAATTACTTGTTCCTAAATCTATACCTAAAATTTTACTCATTTTTTCCCTCCTTGCCGACTTTTACAATGCTCGGCCTTAACACTTTACTTTTAAACATGTAACCTCTCTTAACTTCCTCTACAACTTTGTCTTCCTCTCCATTTTCATATCCAATACAATCATGTCTATAAGGGTCAAAAGTCTCCCCTAATGATTCTATTCCTTTAACACCCTCTTCTTCCAAGGATTTTTTTAAATCAGAATAAATCATGTTTATTCCAGAAACTATATCTTCTTTTTTCTCAGCTTTTTCAATAGCTTTAATCGCATTCTCAAATTCATCTACAATATGTAAAAATTTACTTATTAATTTATGAGTTCCATATTCTATCAAATCTTGTTTTTCTTTTTCAACTCTTTTAACATAATTCTCAAAATCAGCTTGAACTCTCTTTAAATCCTCTATATGTTTCTGAATCTCATCTTTTTTCTTTACTTTTTCTTTTTTTACCATTTTACTCCTTTGTTGATCTTAAATCAACGTGTTGATATGGAGTAAACAAGCATTTATAAAACTTTCGTTTAATATAGCTTCACATAAATAGTCAAATTTATCCAATAATCCTTAAATACTCCTATTTTTTTAGAACTATATGTCTAAAAGATCAGATGACACAAGCATTCCTGATAGTTACCTGGGAGAATCTAATGAAACTATATTTCATGCATTTTCACATAATGTACTAAATAAATTTTTACCTATCTTCACTTTTGCAGATTTAGTCAAAGATGATAAGGATAAAATTGATGAAGATGCAACAACTAGAATTAATACCTGTAAAACTGATTTTTTAAATTCTCTTAGCTCTTACCAATCAAAATTTAATGAATTATCCTTAGCCCTAAACTCCTTTAAACATGACAATAAACAAGCAGAAACTTCATTATCGATATCTTCTTCTATTGAAGAAGTTAATAACCTAGTTTTTGCAATAATATCAAATATTGAACGTATGGCTGTTTTGTCTGGCTTTCCAATTTTTAGAACAATAATAGTTTCATTAGAAAATAAAAGAAAAGATTTAGATCAAGAAGATGTTAGTAAAGATTTGATCGATTCAACAGTAGATCATATTTTAGACATTCTAACTTCTTCAGAAGAGATTTTTAATTCTTGTTTGGCATTAGTTTCTGCATTTAAACAAGGTATTGATGAAGTAAGTAAATTAGTGTTTAATGAAAAATTAAATTGGTTTAATTTTAATGAATTAAGAGAAATTAATACTCATTTGAAAGCCTTATTGGGTACAGCCAAATCATCTGAATCAACTATTGTCGAAGATATGCATTTTAACCATTAAAGAAAGTTTTTTAATACTACCTATCTATTTATATTTATGAATTTAATTAGACAAGAAAGAACAACATCTTTGTGCCCTTTAGATATTAGTTTGACAAGCCCTTATGGATCTCCAGGTATTTTTGTTAAAACGACAGGTAGTGAAGTTATGTGGGGATTATCCGGCTTAAGCGATTATGATGTTAGGGGTGTTAATCCAAACTCACGCAATAATGCTATTTTTTACAGTGAACCTAAAACTTTGGCTGAAAGAGTTTCACTTGCTCCTGATGAGAATGTACGTATAATTGATGTCCAGATTCCAATATTTGAAGATGGATTTATTCCTAGTTTTTATTTAAGTTTACATGAAGAATTTGATTATCATAGTTTAGAAGTTATAACTGACAACCTAGAAAACCTTCCACATAGTCCAATTTTACCTAGCAGTAGAATTGTAAGTGGGCACCATAATGGTGGGGAAGACGGTGCATGGATAGTTGCTCCTTCTAAAAGAAGTGATACTGGTAAAATGATTTTGATAGCCTCACCAGAGGCAGATAGGGAAACTCCTGAATTAGTAGCCCTAAACTTTTATGGTCAAAGAGATGATAGAACATTTAATTTGAAATTTGTTTAAACATGCCATTAGAAAAAAAATTACTAATAGAACAGAAAAAACAAATAACAGAACTTCTTAATGGGCATCATAAAGAAATAAAAGCACAAGTTGTAGAAAAATTAGCTACATTAATAACAGCAGGTTTTGCTTTAGTGGCTGCACTTGCTTGGAATGACGCAATTAAAGCTATTTTCAAAGAAATTTTTGGAGCAAAAGAGAATATAGCTGCTATGTTAACTTATGCAGTCATTGTTACATTAATTGCAGTTATCCTAACAATTTGGATTGGAAGAATTTCTGAAAAAGCTAAAACTTCAGACTCTAAAAAGAAAAAATAATATTTATTCTCTACTCATTCCAGCATCTAACATTTTTTCAGCTAAAACATCTATTCCCCTACATCTTTGCAAATGCCTAACTGGGCGTGTAGCTTTATTATAATGAACTACTCCAATACCTTCACTATCACCTATCTGATGTGGGGGGGTTACTTCCTGCCCATAAAGTGTCCTAGTTAGATCTACTTGATCAATCCATAATCCCCTTACTAAGGGAAATCTAGCTAACCATATCATATTAGGTTCAATTTCTGAGGTTACATGCATTCCAACATCCTCAGGTGTTAATATATATCTTTGATGTGTTTCTTTAGTATCAACACTTCCAACGCATAATTCTGGAGTAATATACACACACGTACCCTTTAATTCATCTATTCTCATACTTGCTTCATTTGGATCAATTATTTCTCTACTCATAATAGTATTAAAATGAAAAAACATTTAAGCTTAACTTTTTTTATTAAATCAATGAAAAGATTAGTTTTAATCTTAACTTTAATCTTACTCACTTCTTGTTCCTCTAATTATGTTGAAATAAATAATGAGAAAATCCAAGTAGAATTAGCTATAACTAATGAAGAAAAACAACTAGGTTTAATGTTTCGTGAACCATTATGTGAAAACTGCGGTATGTTATTTGTTTATGAAGATGATAAAAAAAGAAACTTCTGGATGCAAAATACTTTCATCCCATTAGATATGGTTTTTATAGACTCAAATTTTACAATTGTTAACCTAATAAAAGCAGATCCTTGTTTTGAAAGTATTTGTACAGTATATTCTTCAGGCGCAAAAGCTAGATTTGTTTTAGAAACTAATCAAGGTAAATTCAATCAAACTTTAGTAGGTGAAAAAGTAAAAATCAATACATAGGTTTTTATAATTTTTTATTAATATAATTCTATGAGACCAAAAGTCCGTTTAGAAATTCTCCATGGGGGAATCATATCTCAAGGGTTAAAAAATTACTTAAGAAGTGCACTATTTGATGCAGACTCCCAAATTAGAGGAACTGCTGTAGATAAGTTGTCAAATCTACTTTCTCCTGTTACAACTTTATTGGATGGTTTTGTTGATAAATATGATAGATGTAACATAAATGTAATGCATGATGGAAAAAGAGTTACAATACCTTTATTTCCTGTTCCAGAAGTTTATGGTCAAGAAGCAATAGGTAAGATATACGTTTTTCACATGGTTAACCCTGTTCCAAAAGTTCACGATCAAGAAACAGTAAGTAATATATATCCCTTTCATATGGTTGAATTATAAAAATGGATGAAGAACTAAAAACTATTTTATTTAAATTCAACGAATATGGTGAAACAATCAAATTAGTTAATTTAATTTATGAAAGAAATAATCCTCATGACGATAAAATAATATCTATCCATAAAACAAATTATTTTGATGATTTATCATTATACATTGCCTCTGTGGAGACTTATTTATCTAAAAATAAAATGGTTGATAAAATAAGATTACTTATCGGAAGTTTTTTATTTAAAGTAGGAGAATTTATGAAAAATGCAGTAAATAAAGATTGGAACTCTAAAGAAGAGTTTGCTAGTGTAAATGAAAGTTTCGATGAAATTTCTGAAGAATTAGATAAATTAATAAAATTATAAAATGAATCCTCTAAAAATTATTGAAAAATATTATAAAAAAGATTCAAAAGCATATCATTTTCTTGTTCTACACAGTAAAGCAGTTACAAAAAAAGCATTAGACATAGCTAAACTAAATAATGGTGATCTAAAGTTTATTGAAGAAGCTGCAATGCTACATGATATTGGAATTTTTAAAGTGAAAGCCCCACAAATTGGTTGTTTAGGTTCGCTTCCCTACATTTGTCACGGTTACTTGGGCAGAGGAATTTTAGAATCTGAAGATTATCCAAAACACGCATTAGTCTGTGAAAGACACGTGGGTACAGGATTATCTAAAGATAAGATAATAAAAGAAAAATTACCAATTCCTCAAAGAGATATGATCCCAACCTCAAAAGAAGAACAAATAATTTGTTTAGCTGATAAATTTTTTAGTAAAAATAAAGAATTTTTAGAAAAAGAAAAATCTCTAAAAAAAATAAGATCTGGATTTTTACGATTTGGAAAAAAAGAAGTTGAAAAATTTGATGAACTATATGCTAAGTTCATTCTTTAATAAAATAATAATTTTTTTCAACAAACTAATTTCAATACATTCTCCATCTACACAGATCATATCTTTCTTTATTGTAATCTCTTCATAATCTTTCTTAGTTTCTGTGGGTATGAATTTTTTCTCTTCTAATTCAATTCCTATGGGGTTTTCTTCTTCAGGTGTAAATAATGTAGGTAATCCTTCATCCCTAACAAAACTTCCTTCTTCTGGAATAAACAATGTAGTAGTTATAGTTCCTTCATTATGCATATATAATATTGAATTTAAACCACTAATAGCAATTCCAATATCATTTCCTGCTATATTAACTAATCTAGAAGCATCCCAATAATTTTCTTCTTCTAATCTATCTTTTGCTAACTCTAGAGCATATTTCCCTTTTTTCAAATAAGATTTTACTTGATCATTTTTTAATGTCATATCATAACTAAAATCTTCTATTTTCTCAATCTTCTCTTTCAATTCTTCTGCTTCTAATAATCTTTCTTCTACAATTGAAATTTGTTTTTCAGTATATTCTTTCGTACCATATCCTTCAGCTAAAGGCTTTGTAGCACTAACAAAATTTACTAATAACAAAAATACAAACATCATTGATAATATTTTTTTCATTTTACATTTACCAAATTTAAGAATTATGGGTTTTATTTAAATCATCTTTAAGCTTTAATTTCATTTAAAACTATAGAAAAAAGAAAAATTAAGGTTCAATAGATTGCCATAATGCTACTATATTTCTTTCAGTATCTTCAAATCTAGCATAATAACCAATCTCGCCTATTTTTTGTTTTTCAAAAATAATTTTACCTTTATTTTTTATTACTTTTTTGAGAATTTCATCAATAGAATTAACCTCAATAACAATCATAACCTGTTCATTTCCTTCCCTTTTTAACATGCCTCCATTTATAACGCCATTTCCTTTAGGCAGTTTATTTCCATCTAACCCAACAATGTTAATCCTATAATAGTCATAATCAGACATTTTATTTATACACCATCCAAAGTTTTTTTCATAGAACTCTTTTGCTCTTTTTATATCATTTACAGGTATATGGAAGTGAAACACGCTATTCATGCTGTATTTTTAATTAGTTATTATATAATATATATCTTTAACAATTAAAATTTATATTAAAACAGCTAATAAAACTATTAATCCAAAGATTAAAGCAAAATAACCAAAGTTAATTTTTTTAGCTAATTTCAATAATAGGTGTATTGTTAATATTCCAAAGATAAATGAGAATAATAAAGCAATAAGATTTTCTAAACTAAATAATAACCCATTAAAATTTAGTATAATATTAGCACCTAAAACTATTGGTAAACTCATTAAAAAACTCAATTTCAATGCATCTTCTTCTCTAAATTTACTTAGTAATAATACAGAAACCGTTAATCCAGACCTAGATAATCCAGGGATTATGGCTAAACTTTGTAATACTCCTAAAATCAATCCATCTTTTACTTTCAAATCCTTCTTACTTCTTAATTTACTCTTCTTAACTTTTAATTGTAATATCCCAGTAATTATTAACATTATTCCAATTATTAAGTTTACAATATTTCCAGTTAAATTATTTTCAAATAATTCAATAAAATACAGTATTATTAATCCAAGTATTCCACTAACTACTGTTGCTATTATTAAAAATTTTAATTCTTTTACTTCATTTTCTTTATTAAATAAAGTTAATATTAATTTTTTCACATCTTTCCAAAAATAGATTAATGCTGCAAAGAAAGTTCCTAAATGTAAAAATAGTGCAAATTTTATTAGATCAAGCAATGAACTTTGAAAAAAATAATTTTTAACTAAAACTATAATACCTTCTGAACTAATAGGTAACCATTCTGTTATTCCTTGCAATGTTCCTAAAATAATTGATTCTAACATAAAATAAAACCCTTAGTCACATTTATTAATTTTATCTATTAAACAAAAAATTTCTTAAAATAATAGTTCTTCAGAAAAATAGCTTTTCAAGTACGCACTACGAAATGCTAATATTATCACCCTAATCAAAGATTCATCATACTCAGGTTTAAGTTTTTTAATTAATCCAGTTATAACTTCATCTTGATTCATTAATCTTTCAATTTGTTCCATTTTTTTCAATGTACTCTCCCCATTTTTATCGTTGTCTTCACCCCTTTCAGCAAGATCAACATATATATCCTCACCTAAATCCCTATATTCATTATCAGGTTGTTCAGGATTCATTTGTTCAACCATAGCTATAACATTTCTTTCTTCTTCAGTTTCCTCTTCCTCATTTACTTCTTCTTCTAAAATAATTGCTCTACTAATTTTTACTATACTTTCATGAATTTTCCTGCTTTCCTCAAAAAAATACTTCTCTTTAAAAATTCGATAGAGTCTTGTTTCATGAAGAAAAATTAACTTAAAAAGTTTAAGTAATAATTCTCTAACATTTTTTGGATGTTTTTTGATTAATCCTATTAAGTGTATCTCGATCTTTAAAACACGAAGAATTTCTTGAAAAAGCTCAATAATTTCAGATTGTTTTTGTTTAACTGCAATAATCCTCTCTGCTATTCTACTGATCTCGTATATATCTTTTAATTTTTCTAAATCTTCTAATATTTCTTCGTCTGTTTTTTCCTCGTCAGTGATGTTAACTAACTCAGAAGAGATTAAATCTTCAATTTGTCCTAAAATTACATATGTGGCTCCGAAATCTTGTAGTGTTAAGTCTACAGTTCTTAAATTAAATTTTTTAGATAATTTTTGTCTTAATTCATGGTTAACTAAATGTTCATTCCATAAATTCATGCGATGTTCATCATCTTTAACTAACTCATTAACAGTTTTTTCTTTACTTTCAAAAAGATGATTGAATAACCCCATACAAGAATAAATATTTGATTACTAATAAACATTTGTTTTGTAATATATATGTGTTAATTTTTTTGAAGTGATTAGGGTGTTATCTTTTTCCATAAATCTTCAAAAAACTCCCTATAACTGTCTGCATTATCTTTTGAAGTTATAACAAATGCACTTATTTTATCTTTCCATAATAAAGTCATAACCTTATCTTTATAGATAAAAACACCAGTGGGTAACTCAAAATTTGCAAATTTAACTTCCATTAATTTATAATTATAAACTTCAGAAAAAACTTTTTTAGTTTTCTTCTTCCCTATCAACCTAACCTTAATTTTTTTATTAACTCTCTCATTATGAAATTTCTTAAAGAATAATTTTAATTTATCTGATTCTAGTTCTTGACCAAGTGTAAATACTAAATATTCTTCATTTTTACCTAAACTATTCAAAATATCTCTAAAAATAACTTTAACACATTCTAATCCTTCATAAACTAAAGCTTCTTGACTTTCTAATTTTCTTCTAGCTTCTATTTTAGGTATTAATTGTTCTATATCTTTTTTTCTTTCCTGTAGATCTTTTTCCTTTTCATTGATATATTCAATTAAATGTTGGGGGTCCGACGCTTGAAAATATTTCACATTATTTTTTATTATATAACTAACTAGTCCTTTACTAATCAATTTCTCCATTGTTGGGTATATTTTAGAATTTGGAATCTCTGATTTTCTTACAATTGGAGTTGCAGAATTTTTTCCTATCTCAAGTAAGGCAAAATAAACTTTTATTTCATTCTTACTTAATCCTATCTTCTCTAGTTTACTTAAATCCATTATTCTAATGCAATTTTAATATATTTAAATCTTACTATCACCACCACTTAAGGGGGTGTTAATATTTAAGTAGTAGTGAAAATTAGTAAAATAAAATGAAAAAAATAAACTTAGCAATTTTAGTATTATCCCTAACACTAATAGTTTTCACACTATTTTCATTCACCTATTCAACAAGGGCTGTACAAGATCCACTCCAAACCATTTACATAAGATTACCAATTCCAGTAGTGGATTCAGCCTTTAATCCTTATTATGTTGCAATAGATCAAGGTTTTTATGAAAAAGAAGGATTAAAAGTTATATTACAACCAGGCACAGCAGAAACAAATCCCATTAAGATGGTTTTAGCAGGTAAAGATAAATTCGGAGTTATAGGTGGTCCAGATACATTATTAGTAGCAAGAAGTAAAGATTTGCCAGTTGTTGCTATTGCAACACTCCATAAAAATTCAAATTTCCCAGTTTTGTTAACTTTAAAGGACTCTGGTTTAACAACTTTAGAAGATTTACAAAATAAGAAAATTGGTTTTTTCTACGGTCATATCTCTACAGATGTTCTTAGAAATTTATTAAGAAAAGAAAATATAGATTACGAAGAGGTTAATGTTGGTTTTAATTACAAACCCCTAATTGCTGGAACAATAGATGCTTCATGGGCATTTCACACAACAGCAGGATTAAATTTACCTCATCAAGGTATTGAAGTTAATACCATCTCTCCAAAAGATTATGGAATAGTAACTCATGGTCACACAATCTTTACTACAGATGATTTTATTGAAAAAAATCCAGAAATAGTTGAAAAATTTCTAAGAGCAACAATAAAAGGAATTAAATTCACAACAGAAAACCCCCATCAAGCGATTCTGTCTACATTAAGTAGAGACTTAAAAATAAATCCTGAATTAGAAAAAATAAGGCTAGCAGAATATAATAAAGTAACTAGTAATTCAAAACAGTTTCCCCCCGGTTATATGGATTATAAAATGTTTAAAGAAACTTACGATAGACTCAATCAAGAAAAAGTATTAGCTTCTCAATTCGATGTTAATAATGCATTCACGACAGAATTTTTAAATAAAATTTAGTTCTTAAAATGATAAAAATAAGTAACGTCTCATTAAAATATAAGAATAATACTAGTGCATTAGAGAATATTAGTTTAAAAATAAACCAAGGAGAATTTATTTCAATAATAGGGCCTTCAGGTTGTGGTAAAACTTCTTTATTAAAAATAATTTCAAAATTAATAAAACCTTCAAAAGGTAAAATATTAATTAAAGATAAAACAAGTATTGTTTTCCAAGATCCTGTTTTATTGCCTTGGAGAAATGTTTATTCAAATATTAATTTACCTAATGAAATACAATCTTCTTCTAATACAATTAGCAAAGAATTAGAATTAGTTGGTTTAACCAATTTTAAACATAATTATCCTGGTGAGCTTTCAGGGGGTATGAAAAGTAGAGTTGCAATAGCTCGTGCATTAACCTCTAACACTAAAATAATCTTAATGGACGAACCTTTTGCTTCATTAGATGAATTAAAAAGAAACAAATTAAATTTAGATCTATTAAAACTTCAAAAAAAACTCAATTTAACAATAGTTTTCATTACTCATTCTATTTCTGAAGCAGTTTTTTTATCTTCAAGAGTAATCATCCTAACTAAGAGTCCAGGTAAAATTAAAGAAATTCTTCCAATTAATCTTCCCCAAAGAAATTTACCTCTAAAAGAATCTAAAAAATTTCAGGAGTATGTAAGATGTATAAGAGAAAAATTAGAAAATTAATCATAAAAGTATCTTTATTTTTCTCTTTAATGTTAATTTGGCATCTTTTTGATTATTTTTTAAAGATAAGAGAAGTAATTCTCCCTAATCCTCTTGAAATATTAAATGCATTTTATTTAAATTTTAGTTTATTATTTACAAATAATCTAATTACAATGTTTGAAGCTTTCTCGGGTTTTCTAATCGGTTCTTTTTTAGGATTTTTATTAGCTACATTATTTATTTATTCAAAAAGTTCAAAAGAAGCAATTTATCCTTATACTATAGCATTAAAGGCAACTCCAGTCATAGCTTTAGCACCTTTACTAAACTTATGGTTTGGCACAGGAATATCTTCTAAAATTATAATGTCATCTTTAATTGTATTTTTCCCAGTTTTAGTTAGTTCTGTTAAAGGACTTTCAGCCTTAGGGGAAAATTCTCTTAATTTGTTTAAATCACTAAATGCTTCTAAAACTCAAATATTTCTTAAGTTAAGATTTCCTAACTCTTTATCGTATTTATTCCCCTCATTAAAAGTAGCTACTACCTTTTCAATAGTTGGTGCAACAATAGCAGAATTCACAGGAGCTTCTAAAGGGATTGGATATTTAATAATTCATTCTTCTTACTATTTAAATACAAGCATAATGTTTGCCTCTATTGTTATGTTGGCATTTTCCGGAATACTATTTTTTTACTTTATTGATTACTTAGAAAAGAAAGTTCTATTTTGGCAATAATTATATAAAACCTTATTCTTTTCTTTATTTATGATAGAATCAAAAACAGCAGGTGGAATCATAATTAATAATGATAATGTTTTAGTCGTAGAACAAAAACATAGCTCTTGGTCATTACCTAAGGGTCATATTGAAGTGGGTGAAACAGTTTTAGAGGCAGCTAAAAGAGAAATATATGAAGAATCAGGAATAACAGATTTAACTTTTGTAAAAGAACTTGGAACTTATCAAAGATATAAAATTTCTAAAGATAAAAGCGATGATTTGTCAGAATTAAAAACAATTACAATATTTTTATTCACAACAACTCAAACAAAATTAGAACCTCAAGATCCAGAAAATCCTTCAGCCATTTGGTTAGAAAAAGACAAAGTTGCAGATAAATTAACACACAAAAAAGATAAAGAATTCTTCCTTAGTATTATTAATGAAATATAACTAAAAAGTAGTAAGAATAGTTAAACTTATATGTCTATTTAAATTAATTATATCATGACAATTGACGGTTTTAAAAAACCAAATCTCGAAGATCATTTAAACGATTTAGGTGAAGGAGAGGATGAAATAGTGGAAGGAGAAGATGAAGAACTTACTGCTGAAGAACAAATAGAAAGGCAACAAAGTTTTGATTCTCACAATGAAATTAAATATGTTTTTATTGCTGATGATTGTAGAGGAGGAAATAAAAATGATCCTGATTCTAAAGATGAATATGGAAAAGCAGGAGATTTAACAGGTCATATAGGTATATTATTAGGACAATACTTTCTTGAAGAAGAATCTTATACTACATTTAAGCACCCTGGTGAATTAAGACGTGTTAATACTATAGCTGAACAGGATGATCCAGAATTACCAGGTTTTGCAAATCCTTTAATTTACATTCCAAAAGCTGTAGAATATATATGGGGTGTCCAATGTTTTTGGGGTGAAATGGACGGTAATGATGATAAAATTTACCCATTTCTTGAGGAAGCAAGAAGTATACTCTCTAATGGGGAAATATCCCAAGATTTTACAGCTAGATTAATTGAGGATATAGATAAATTACCTTCACGAGAATAAACTATATAAGTTCCTAAATTTCTAAATTTTAAATGGTAAAACCAATTATCTCAACAACTCTTTCAGGATTATTCGTAAAATCAACTCCTTGGAAACAAGCTCATATGATTTGGTTTGAAAAAGCTTCTATACAACTTAATGATGTAACAATAAAGGATTGGAGTAGTAGGGATGATTATTTTAATGGAGTGGATGAATTATCAAAAAGACTTTTTCCAGAGTTATCAGAAGAAGAAAGAACAATTAAATCTAGGCAATTATTTTTCGATTCAGTTCTAGAAAACATTCAAAATAATCAAGATGTAAGAAATGAAGAAATTATCCAATATTTCCAAAAAATAAAACCTCAAATAACTTTAGCCTTAGTAACAACAAATGATTCATCTTCGATTAATAGGATACTAGAACTTGTTAATTTACAAAATTTCTTTGATATAATAGAAACTTCAAAACCAGAAGAAAAAGACGATAAAAGAATTGTTTTTGAAAGATTTATTAGTAATCATAATCAACCTTCCTTATACGTAGGTGGGGAAAAAACAGATACTTTTAATTTTTGCAAAGAAAAAAATATTCCTTTTATTTATGTTAACTTAGAAAACAATGAAGAAATTCAAGATGCACCAACAGCACATAACGTACAGGAATTAAATGAGTTAATAAATAAATTGTTTAACACTTAAACATACCAATTAAATTTATATATCCCACTATATATTCAACTAAAAAAGAGGTGTAAATGAAATTATTTTTAGATTCAGCAGATATTAATGAAATAACGCAAGTAAACTCCTACGGAGTTCTAGATGGTTTAACAACAAATCCTTCATTAATAAAAAAAGCAGTGGAAAAATATAGTTCTTCTAATTTTAGTATGGAGTCCTACATCCTAAGAATTCTTAAGGAAGTACCTAATGTTCCTGTAAGCCTGGAGGTTACTGCACTATCTTACAAAGAAATGTTACATCAAGCAAAAACATTATACTCTAAGTTTAATAAAATTTCAGGAAATGTTTTCGTAAAAATTCCAATTAATACCTCCTTTGATATTAATAAACCTTCAACAGACTCAATTAAACTAATCAAAAGATTATCTCATTTAAACATTCCAGTTAATTGTACATTAGTTTTCACCCCGGAACAAGCATTATTAGCAGCTAAAGCAGGAGCTAAATTTGTAAGTCCATTTTCAGGACGTATAGATGATTTTATTAGAACAAAAAATAAAATAAAATTCAATAAAGATGAGTATTTCCCTCAGCAGGGTCTTATTCAAAAAAACAAAGTATTACATGATAATGGTATTCTTTCAGGCGTAGATCTAATAGAAAAGATTTCAGCTATATTAAAAATCCATTCACTAGAAACTGAAGTTCTAGCTGCAAGTTTACGTAATACAAGACAAGTTAGAGAAGTTGCACTAGCCGGTGCAGATATAGCAACTATTCCATTTGATGTATTTCCTGAATTATTATCACATGAAAAAACAGTAGAGGGAGTAAAAAACTTCACTAAAGACGTAGTAAAAGAATATTCAGAATTATTAAAATGAAATTTAATCATAAAAACTCATTAATAACTAATCAACAATTAAAAAAAATCTCTATTAAAAAAGAACTTAATAATCTTAAAGAAGCTTCTAAACTAAAATATGAAAATGACAGAGCTTCTATTAACCTACCCTTAGATAAAATTTTATTAAAAAATATAAATAAGATAATAAAAGAAAAGAAAAAACTCAATCCTTCTTATTTAATTGTAATCGGAATAGGTGGTAGTAATTTAGGCACCATCGCAGTACAGGAATCAGTCTTAGGGAAAAATTATAATTCCTTAACAAAAAAAACAAAAATATTATACCTTGATACTGTTGATTCTGATTCTTTAAATTCTATAATCAAAATAATCCAACCTGAATTAAAAAAAGGCAAAAACATAATCGTAAATGCAGTATCTAAGTCAGGTGGCACAACTGAAACAATTGCAAATTTTGAAATCATTCTCAATTTACTCAAAAAACATAAAAAAAATTACAAGGATTTAGTTGTTGTAACCACAGATAAAAATTCTAATTTTTGGAATTATGCAGTAAACAATTCATTTACATCATTAGAAATACCTAAAAAAGTAGGAGGTAGGTATTCTGTATTTTCCCCAGTAGGATTATTTCCATTAGGTATGCTAAATATTAATCTAAATAGATTATTAGATGGTGCTAAATCTGCAAGAAATTCTGGATTGAGTACAAATAAAAATCTTCCAGCTTTATCAGCAATAATTCAATTCTTAAATTATAAAAAAGGAAAAAATATTTCAGACTTATTTTTATTTTCAAATGATTTGGAGTCGATAGGAAAATGGTATAGGCAGTTAATGGGTGAAAGTATTGGTAAAGAATTTAATAATCAAAATAAAAAAATATTTAATGGAATAACTCCCTCAGTTTCAATTGGTTCTACTGACCTGCATTCTATGGCCCAACTTTACCTTGGTGGGCCTTACGATAAATTCACAACAATCCTAAGACTAGAAAATAGTATAAAATTAAAAGTTCCTAAATTAAATTACGAATTAGTTAATAACATAGAAACCAAATCACTCCATGAAATAATGGGTGCTATAATCGATGGTATAGAAATAGCCTTTAGGAAAGGAAAAAGGCCTTTCGTTGAAATTACTCTAAAAGATAAATCAGAATACTCTATTGGTTATTTTTTACAATTCAAGATGATTGAAATGATGTACTTAGGTTATTTGATGAATGTTAATCCTTTTGATCAACCCAGCGTAGAATCATACAAAATAGAAACAAAGAAAATATTGGACAAATGATTTATATACACTTAAATTTTTATACAATTAGAGGCGACAATGAAAGAATTAAAAATTTTTAATAAAGAACTAAAAAGAAATGAATTCCGTGTTACTATTTTTGGTTCAGCAAGAATAAAGAAAAATTCTAAAATTTACAAACAAGTTTACGATTTAGGAAAAGAAATTGGTGAATTAGGTTTTGATTTAGTTACTGGTGGTGGTCCAGGAACAATGGAGGCTGCAGATCAAGGACATCAAGAAGGTAATAAAGATAGTAAGGCACATACAGTAGGTTTAGCAATTATACTTCCAAAAAAACAAAAGATTAATGATGCGGTAGAGATTAAAAGAAAATTCAATAGATTCTCAGAACGTCTAGATAACTTTATGTTACTCTCAAATGTGATTATTGTTTGTCCAGGTGGTGTAGGTACATTATTAGAATTGTTATATACTTGGCAATTACTTCAAGTAAAGCAATTGTCCCATATTCCTGTTATTTTACTAGGTAACACTTGGAAAGGTTTCATTAAATGGATAAATGACAGTCCACTAGAAAGTAAATTCTTAAACAAAAAAGATATCAAGTTGTTACATCTAACAAAAAACAACAAAGAAGCCATGGACATTGTAAAAAAAGCACATAAATTACATCTTAAAGGAAAATATAAAAACAACTACAAATAATTATTTCTTTATTTCTTTTCTTTTACTTTTAACTAAAATATAACCACAACAATTTTTACTACCACATCTGCAAGGATGATCTTCATAATCGTCCAGGTCACTATATGCATAATCAAAAGTTAATTCTTCTCCTTTTTTTATATTTTTCATAGCAGCAATCCAAACCTTTCCCTTATCTTCTATAGCTTCACAATTTTCATCACAAGAATGGTTAACATATTTGGCCAGATTATACCATCTATCACCATCTAAATCTTCTTTTTTATTTAAATTAAACAAATAGACTGCACCTTTATTTTTATCTTTCTCAGATTTTTTAAAAGATTCATCCCCAATTATTTCAGCCTCTTCTTTACTTATCTTATCACCTAAATATTCAATAATATACTTACCTTTCTTAATATCTTTCTTAGCAAAAATACCCCTACTATGTATTCCGGATTTTCTTAACTTAATATACGGATTAAAAAAGTGTTTTAATGAAATCATAACTTTAATTTTTATTTAGTATATATAAAATTAATTAAAAAAGAAAAAAACTATCTTAATTAGCTAATTTAGTTAACATAAAATATTAAAGATTAAATCTAGTAAATAAAATATATATATATATATTTTATAAATAATCCAAACAGCAAAGTATAAAAACCAATTAATCCTATATCATGTATGGAAAAAGAAGTTATTCAAGAAATTGGTTTTATCGGTTTAGGTAGGATGGGTTTTAATATGGTTAACAGATTACTGGACCATTCTAAAATTAAAGTTACAGTAAGAAATAGATCTGAAGAACCTATGCAAAAATTAGAAAAAAAAGGAGCAATTCCTTCCTCGTCATTACAAGATTTGATTTCCAAATTACCAGAAAGAAAAGTTATTTGGTTAATGCTTCCTTCAGGTAAAATTACAGAAGATACTTTCCAAGAAATTTTATCTTTATTAAATAAAGATGATATTTTAATTGATGGTGCAAATTCAAATTTTAAAGATTCAATAAGAAGGCATAAAGAAGCTTCTAAAAAAGGAATTTTAATGCTAGATGTTGGTGTTTCAGGTGGGATTGTTGCAGCAGAACGTGGTTATGCAATGATGGCTGGAGGAAGTAAAGAAGCATACGATTTTTGTTTACCTCTATTTGAATCAATTTGTATGGAAAAGGGTTTCAAATTAGTTGGAGAAGAACCCGGCTCAGGACATTATGTAAAAATGATTCATAATGCTATTGAATATGGAATGATGCAAGCAATAGGTGAGGGTTTTGATTTACTAAAAAATGGAAGGTTTGAATCCCTAGATTTAGAAAAAATATCAAATATTTGGAATCATGGTACCATTGTATCTTCATTTTTAATGGAAATGACTGAATCAGCTTTAAAAAATAATAATCAAGACCTATCTGAGTTACAACCTTATGTGGACGATTCAGGAGAAGGTGAATGGTCAGCAATAGAAGCATTAGAACAAAAGGTTCCATTTGTAGTAAATTCATATGCAGTACATGTTAGAAGAATTTCAAGACAAAAAGGAGATTATTCATATAAATTACTAGCAGCAATCAGAAATGAGTTCGGAGGACATGCTGTTAAGAAAAAATGAGTTTAGAAATAATTGCTTATACTTTAGATATTGTAGGGAAAGTTCTTTTAGGTTTAACTGCAATATTAGTTCATAGAAAAATAAAAAGTGAAAGAAAAATAGATACACGTGTTATTCATGAAATGGAGTTAGAATTTGTATTCGGAGTTCTGGCTATTTTTCTAATGATAGCAGGTTATATCTTACATATAATAAAATGAAAATTTATTTAGCAGCAGATCATGGTGGGTTCCTCCTAAAAGAAGAAATAAAAAAATTCTTAGAAAGAAAGAAAATTAATTATGAGGATTTAGGCACTAATTCAAAAGAGTCTACAGATTATCCAGATTATGCATTTAAAGTAGGTGAAAAAATTTCCAAGGACAATCTATCTAGGGGAATTTTAATATGTGGAACTGGTACAGGCATGGAAATAGCCGCAAATAAAGTAAAAGGTGTTAGGGCAGCTCTTGCTTATGATAACTACTCTGCAAAAATGGCACGTCAGGATAATAATACAAATGTTTTATGTTTACGTGGTAGATTTTTTCCAAAAGAAAAAGCAAAGAAAATAATATCTACTTTTCTTTCCACAAAATTTTCTAATCTATCAAGACATAAACAAAGAATAAATAAAGTAAGGAGATACGAAAAATGAGTCCAGTTATACCAACAATATTTGCAAAAAACAAAAGACAATTTGAGCAACGCTTTAATAAATTAATAGATATATCTAATGAATTACAAATTGATATTATGGATGGTACCTTTGTTAAATCTAAATCTCTTTTAATTTCAGAAATACCTTTTCTAAAGAAATATGATGTTTCATTTGAGGCCCACTTAATGGTTGAGAATCCAATTATTTATCTTCAAAGCCTTAAGAAAAGAGGTTTTGAAAAAATAATTTTCCATTGTGAGTCCACTTCAGTAATTAGTGAGGTTTTACATGAATGTTTAATGTTAAGCCTTAAACCTATTTTAGCAATAAATCCTGAAACTCCATTAAAAGAAATAGCACCCTTACTACCTAAACTTAAACAAGTTTTAGTTATGGGTGTAGTTCCTGGACGTGAAAATCAAGAAATAGTACCTGCTACATATGATAAAATTAAAGCACTAAGAAAATTAAAGAGATCTTTAATAATTCAAGTAGATGGTGGTGTAAATGAAAAAACTATTAAGAAATTAGCCAAAGCTGGAGCAAATATAGTTAATTCTGGTTCTTACATTTGTAACTCAGAAGACCCTGCAGAAGCATTAAAGAAGTTAAATTCTTTATTCAAATAGTTTTATATATCTTTTTGTACTATTCTTTTTATGGGATATACGCAAGTTCCAATAGAATCACAACTTTTAATGGATTTAAGAGGGTTATCTGTTAATGTGAGTGGACAATCCCCTAAATATCATGATGAGTTGGAATTTCCTTCTATTGTTTTTGGCAAAGGGCGATTTGGAAAATTAACAACCCAAATTAATTTATCTGAAGATCAATCATTAATAACTTTAGAAAGAGATCCAATTGAGCTTGCCCAGTTAATAAAAGATAGTTATAGAAAAACAATTTTAATGAAAAACGGTAATACAAGGCCTATAACGATTTATGTAGATGAGGAAATATACAGAGACACAGTGGAAATTTTAATAGAAGATGCTAATTCTCACGGAAAATTCATACAAGATCCTCTTACCATAGGTCACGGAGATTTTCCTTTAGACACTTTTGGAGGTTCTAGAGAAGATGGTTTTTTTAGATTTAAACATCCTAGTAAACTATTTGAAGTTGAAAATGTATTAAGACAAGGCAAATCTGATCAAGAATTTTATGATAGTGATGAATCTGTTTCACATATTCCAATAGTTACAGTTAAAGATGGGGTTGTTATTGTTTCATGTGAATTCAATAGGCATAGTAATGCCAAGGGAAAAGGATTCCAACAAGAGACAATCCCATCTAGGTCATTTGCAGAAATAACTGATAGCTTAGATAGTTTAATTCTTGGACAACATCCTAAAATTCTTAGAGCAAGAGGGGGTCAATGGGAAGGTCACGCTCATTGGATTTTAGATACTTCAGGTGGCATGCTTGATCCTATATGGCCTTTACTTGCTGAAAAAGGTTATGATATAGAACATATAGACATTCCTAACCTAAGTTAGTAACTAAATAAGAATCTTCTATCTCTCTTATAATTTTAGCAGGACAATCTTCTAAAATTAAACTAATATCTAAAAAATTATTATAAGCTTCTCTTTTACTTTCATCTAGTATCAATAAAAATCCAATTTTACTTTTCTTTAATAAATTAATAGAAGCACTCATTCTATTCTTAGGCAATTTAGGACTATTTCTAACTTTAATAAAATACTGCTCTTCACTTTTAACAGAATCATGATTGGGAAATAATGAAGCAACATGTCCATCTTCCCCTACACCTAAAAAAACAATATCAAATCGTCCATTATACTTCTTTAGTTCATTACTATAATTTTCAATATCCTTTCTATAGTTAAATGAAAATAAATTATCTTTACTAACTTTAGTTAAAGTTTCTTTTATTAATTTAAAATTACTTTCTTCGCTTTTCAGACTAACAAATCTTTCATCAACTAAAAATATCCTTAGTCTTTCCCATTCAATATCTAACTCATTTATTTTTTCTAATATCTGTAAAATACTTCTTCCACCAGGTAGACCAATTGTAACAACAATTTGTTTTTCAAGCAATCTATTTAATTTTTTAAGAAAAATATTTATTACTCTATTAATTATTTCTTCTTTATTCCCTGCTATAATTTCCATCTTATTTAATGTCTTTTACAGCTTTAATAATACTTTGATGATCTATATTATATTTTTCTAATAACTCTAATTTAGTACCAGAATGAGGTATACCTTCAACATATAAATTTCTAACTTTAATATTTTTATTGATCAAAACATCATTAACCATCTCACCAACTCCACCTTCTTTGTAATGATCCTCCACAGTGATTACCTTTTCTCCATGTCTCTTTACAAATTTAATGAATTTATTCCCATTAAATGGTTTTATGCAATACAAATCAACAACAGCAATATTCATTTTATCTTGTAACTCTCTATGCGCTTTTAATATTTCACTCACAGTTATACCACAACCTACAACTACAACTTTATCTTTACTACTCTTCCTTAAAACTTTAAAATCACCTATTCTAAATTTCTCTTTATTATTATACAAGATAGGTGTAACATCTCTTGTTGTCCTTATGTATTTTAATCCCATTTCTTTACTAGCTAAATAAGTTAATTTTTCAGTTGAGACAGCGTCACTAGGATACATTACAATACTTCCCGGTAAGCTTCTAAACATACTAATATCTTGAAGTCCCATTTGAGATGCTCCATCCTCGCCAATAGATGCACCACCGTGTGATCCACATATTGTCAAGTCAACATCAGATAAGGCACCCATTCTAATTTGATCATAAGCTCTTGTTAAAAATGCAGAAAAGCTACTTGCAAATACCTTAAATCCTTTTATTGCAAGTCCACAACTCACCCCAATCATATTCTGTTCAGCAATATACATTTCTAAAAAATGTTTTGGTTTTTTTACTTTAATTGCATCTGCATGTGTTGAATTACTTACCTCAGAGTCTAACACCATTACCTTATTATCGTTAGCTACTAAGTTTGTTAGTGCATTACCATATGATTCTCTTGTAGAAATATCTATTTTTTCATTATATTTTGTAGAATTAGGCTTTCTTGATTTTAATACTGCACCTTTTAATTTCCTAGATTTATTTATTTTTATTTTTGGAAGTTCTAATTTAGGTATTTGTGCTAAAGCTTTTATTAATTGTTCTTCATTTAATGATTTACCATGCCATCCTTCTTTATTTTCTATAAAATTTACACCTTTCCCTTTCAAAGTTTTAGCTAAAATCATAGTAGGCTTTTTACTATTCTTAGCTTTTTTTATAGCTCCATGAATTTGCCAAATTGCATGCCCATCTATTTCAAGAACATTCCAACCAAATCCACTAAATCTTTTCCTATAATCATCTAATCTATGACCTTGCATAGTTTCTCCTCTTTGCCCGAGTCTATTAACATCAACTATTCCAATTAAATTATTTATTTTGTAATGTGCCGCAAGTTCCATAGCTTCATACACAGAACCTTCTGCTACTTCACTATCTCCCATTAACACATAAACATTATATTTTCTTTTTTGTAATTTAGCCCCAATAGCCATTCCTAGTCCTACACTTAGTCCCTGCCCTAAAGAACCAGTAGCTATTTTAATCCAATCTAAAGATCTAGGCATTGGATGGCCTTCTAAATTGCTTTTAAATTTTCTTAATGAATTTAAATCATCATTAATACAACCAGCATGTTTTAAACAAGAATAAAGTATCGGGGCAGCATGCCCCTTACTTAGTATAAATTCATCATTATCTGGATTATTAGAATTTTTAACATCATATTGCATTTCTTTAAAAAATAATACTGACATTATCTCTGCTATAGATAAACAAGAACTAGGATGTCCACTACCTGCCTTAGTAGTCATTTCTAATGAATCTCTTCTTAAGACACTTGCAATATCTTTTAATTGCTCTAAATTCACCATCTTTTTAGAATATACATATCTTACTATATAAAAAGTTTATCTTATTAATTTAATTAATTACTTTCTAAAAATTTAAGATTATATACTAATTTAAATCACATAGAACATTATTATACTTCAGATACTTTTTTTCCAAGAAGACTTCTAATTTGTCGAGTAACTCTCTCAGCGCCACTTTCTACACCTATCAATAATTGTTCTTGTGCAATTAATAGAAATAATTTTGAAGCAGTTTCATTTGCTTCATACATACCTACAACTTTATATAAACCTTTGTTTACACAAACATCATCTTCACCATCTTTTCTATCCATATGGCTAAATTTTGATACATTATGACTCCATACCTTTGGAATATATTGTTCACTAGATTGGTTTCTTATTTCTTTTTCCGCTTCCTCAATAATTGGTCCAGATTCAACAAGAACACTATTAACCACTTCTTCCAAATCCCCTTCACCAACAATAGAAGTTAAAATAGTACTTGTACCTACAGATAATACCTCTGGAACAGAATATCCTCGCCCTTCCAAAATAGGTTGAACATACATTCTAAATCCTTTAAGTGAAAGTTCATCTCCAATAAAAAAATTTCCTGATGCCATATTACCAATAAAATTTTCACATTTATAAATCTTTCGAATAATTTACTACTACATAATTAATAATTAGTATTTTTAAAACTTTGTTTTTGAGAAATTATAATGCTACCGTAATATATGGGTATTTTTAATAAATGATTATTCACACAATTTTATGTATTTCTTTAGCAGGTATTTTACTTTTAACTCTAAGATAAAACAGTTTTTTACCTTTCAAATAAGGTTCATATCTCTTTAATCCATACTTTACTACAATCGATTTAAAATGTTTAAATGTTCCAAATGGAGACTCCCAGTATTTATCTTTGCCTTTATTTCCTAATCTATTTTGGAATAATGCAGTTTCAAAATATTTTGAATTACCCTTAACAAATAATGTTTTATTATTAAACTGCGATTTCTTATTTGACCATTTATTTAATTTTTTTACAATTGTTAACTCTGTGTAGGATATTTTTGGATCTTTCACAAGAATATTTTCTGTAATTTTTTTAATAGTCTGAATCAATGCTCCACCTTTATGTTTCTTATAATAATAAGTTTCATTATAATTTGGAGTAAAATCAATGAATTTAGAATTAATATCTTCAGAACTTACACTTACAATGTAGTTTCCTGTAACTTTTTTGAATCCCCAGTCTTGATCATGAATAAACCCTTCTTTTTCTAATTTTAAAACTAATTTAAACAATTTCTTAATGTCAGATACTAATCCTTGATAAGGACTCTTTTTGGGGTTTAATCCATTCTTTTTCACATCAAGAAGATATTCAGATGAAACTACCCTGTACAAATTTTTATTTATATATTTCTTCCAAAATAGATTAATTTCTTTTTCATCCATCATCTAAGAAATAACATATTGCTTAATAAATTTTATCTTACAGAATAATTAACAATATATAATTATTCTCCCCATTCTAATCTTTTTCTTTCAATTTCATATTCAATTAACCCATTTAATGCAACATCATAAACAGATCCAGAAAAATTAATCACATTTCTCCAATTACAATCTTGAAACATTTCATGTTGAAAATATCTTCTAAATACCTCTGTTAAATCTTCATTTGTGCTACGACCTCGGCCAATCACTCTTAAGTCTGAACCTTCACCAACCATTTCAATCTCGCCAAAAGTAAGTCTCAAATAAGGCTCTCCAAAATCAGGGAATAACTTTCCACATTCTGCTATAAAATCTTCTTCAAATTTTCCTATTTTCATTAAATGGGCAGCTGCTAAAGTATTCAAATTTTTTTCACTAGCATCAATTATTCGAACTAACATCTTATTAAGATAATGAATAAATTTAAAAAATATCCTTCCAAATAACTTTCTTAATAACACCACATCACTTATTTATCTTATATGTTTTTTCACAAGTATTTTTTTAAATAATCTTTAAAGTTTTAGATTATGATATGGGAACCTTACAAATTATCTGCTACACCTCTTAATGAGATATGGGTGCCTGAAAAACCTTTATCTACACTTCCTGTAGAAATAAGAGTTTACTATGTTGAGCAAGCTGATTATCTTCATGATGATTTAATGAATAACCGATTAACTGTTACACTTATTCCAGCACCAGATCCCCGACACACCCATCATATGATTAGGGTTGCAGTTTCGCATAATCCCGAGTGGTATAGTGAATTATATTAGTCATTAGATAATTTTAGAAGAGATCGTTCAATGAGAGCATTAAATAGATTAAGGGACCAACAAGATAGACCTTTTAGAGTTCGTCCTTTTGCATATGATGCAGTTTATCGCGAGTTGATCCATAGAAGGCTTTTACAAGGTTTTATGGATCGAGATTATGAAGTATCACCTAATGAAGTTGTTGCAGGTCACTTTGGGATTTCATTAGAGGAGGAGTTAGATCCTTTATACTTTGGTATACCTTTAGAAGATGATGTATCGCCCAAATTTAATTTACCATTAGAAGACGCAAGAGAATTAAAAGGACTTTCTTTTTAATTTAGGCATTCCTACTCTTGACATTTTTTTTATTAATGGGTTTGGGTCTCTTAAATTATGAGTCCCTGAATTAGCATGTACACCATACACATAATGTACTACGGCAATTCCTTCTACTTCTTCAACTACATGCATTGGAGTTGCATATACATTTTCTAATTTTCCATGATCTACATTTAAGCCATCTCTATAAATTGGCCTAGCTAACCAATATCTGGGTGTTTGATTTATAATAACAGAAGGCTCATTATTTAATGAAACAGACTCACGACTAGTTTCTCCTAATAATAATATCGCATCTTCTTTTTCAATAGTTTCTCCATTAAAATCAGAATGATCTATTTCTAAATTTTCAAGTACTCTTAGATCAGTAGGATCTGGATTAGCATATACTCCAGAAAAAATAGATAATCTTATTTGGGCTCTAACTTCATCAGGTGTTAATATATATCTGGATTCAGCTCTTTCTGGATCAAATTCTCTTAAATTTAATCCATCAGTTATATACACTCTTTGCCCAAGTAAGGCATTCATTCCGTCCCAAGCTTCTCTTAAATTAATTCTTAAATCTTCAACTTCAGCTCTAGCCATATTAATACTAAAATAAAAAAATATTTAAGCTTAACTTTTTAGATTAATTTTATAAAACTCATATTATTATTTTTAATTTAATCTTGAGGATTTCTTATTGGTTCAGGAAATCCTACACTTAACATTTTTTTAGTTAAATCTCCACTATCTTTAGGATTAGTAGACATATGACATGAATGTGTCTCATAATAATAATGTACAACAGCAATCCCTTCTTCTTCTCCAATTTGGTGCATCGGGGTTATTCCCTCTCTTGATTGAAATCCATTACTTCCTTTTATTTCAGCACGTTCCACACATAACCTTTCTTTAAGTGGTAAATCGACTAAGAAATATGTAGGTGTATCATTAATAAAAATATCGTCATTATAAATTGAATTCATAGTATCAACTAACTTTCTTTGTTCTTCACCCAGTATTTTTAAGGCATCTTCTCTACTCATTAATCTTCCCCGTCCACTATTGGGATCAAGTCTATTTTTCTTAGATCTTTCAAGTTCCTCTATTGATTCTGGAGATCTAGGGTCGGGATTTAAACAAGCACTATTTGCATAATTTAAACTTATATGTCTTCTAACTTCATCTGGAGTTAAAATATATTTTTGAGTAGCACCTTCAGGATCAAATTCATCAATAGTTAATCCGGCAGTTGTATACACTCTTTGTCCAAGTAAAGCATTCATTCCTTCCCAGGCTTCCCTCAAACTAATTCCATTTATTTCAGTTACAGTCATATTAATTAACAAATAAAAAAATATTTAAGCCTAACTTTTTAGATTAATTTTATAAAACAATTATTCTTATTACTCTTATGGAAAAAGAAGGTTTGACAATTGTTATTTTTGGAGGTACAGGAGATTTAACAAAAAGAAAGATTGTACCTGCATTAACTTCTTTAATAAACAGAAATATCTTAAAAAAAGATACATCAATTATTGGAGTATCAAGAAAATCCCTTACTGATGAAGAATATAAAAACTTCTTAAAATCTGAAATAAAAGAAAATCATTTTGATAAAATCAATGTGAAATATTTCAAGGCAGACATTTCAAAAAAAGAATCCTTAAAGGATTTAAATAAATTCATAAAATCTTCAGAATCAAAGGAAAATGATAGAATTTTCTACTTATCAACTAGTTTTAAATTATTTCCAAATATAGTAAATCAATTAAAAAAATATAATTTAAATGAAAAGAAAGGAAAGTTTACAAGAATTGTTTTTGAAAAACCATTTGGTGAAGATTTAAAATCATCAAATAAATTAGAATCTTGCATACATAAAAATTTCAAGGAAGATTCAGTTTACAGACTAGACCATTATTTAGCAAAAGAAACAGTTCAAAATATTAACATTTTAAAATTCTCAAACCCAATCATAGAGAATATTTTCAATAATCAATTTATCAAGTCAATAGAGATAATTGCCGAAGAAGATTTATCTGTAGGTGATAGGATTGGATATTATGATGAAGCAGGCGCTATTAAGGATATGATTCAAAATCATTTGCTCCAAACAGCTTCCCTAGTTTTAATGGATGAACCAAAATCACTAAGTCCATCCCATATTCATGACGAGAAAGTTAAAATTCTAAAAAACATAAAGGTTCTTCCCTTTAACAATCACTTACTAGGCCAATACAAATCTTACAAAAAAGAAGCTTTAAAATTCGGAATAAAGAATTCTAAAACAGAAACTTTTGCAAAGATAGTTCTTAATTGTAAAACTAAGAAATGGAAAAATGTAGATATTATTTTAAAAACAGGAAAAAATCTAAAAAGAAAAACAGGATTAATAATTGTAAATTTTAAACCTATTGAGGGTTTATTTGAAAATGAAGCAGAAAACAACAAGTTAATATTTCATATTTACCCAACTCAAGATGTAATATTTAAATTAAATTCAAAAGATTTCCATAATAAAATTCAACAAGTTGATTTTGAATTCTGTCATGAGTGTTATTTCGGTCCAAATACTAAAACAGAATATGAAACTTTATTCCATGAAGTTATCAAAGGAGATAATACATTATTTACTCGTTCAGATGAATTAAGGGAATCCTGGAAAATTACTGATAAAATAATTAAAATGAAAAATAAAATTCCTTTCAAATATTATGAAAATTCAACAGACCCTGATAATTAATTTAATAAACTTCTTTTCTAATTAAAATATATGGCATTTTTCAAGAAAGGGGAATTTAATTTACTTTGGCCATTTTATCTAGAAACTTTCATTTCAAAATTATTTTGGATATTTCCTGCTTTTTGGATTATACAACTCCAAAACTATTTATCTTTAACTCAAATTGGTCTACTTTTTTCCGTTCTTGCAATTGCTAGTTTTTTATTTGAGATCCCAACTGGTGCTATTGCTGATATTTACAGTAGAAAATTTTCTGTTGTTCTAGGTTACATTCTTTCAGGATTAACATTACTCTCTTTACTTTTCTTCAAAGAGTTTTATACTCTTTTAATAATTTTCTCACTTTATGGTATCTTTCAAACTTTTATTAGTGGTGCTAAAGAGGCATGGGTTGCAGATAATTTAAAATTTAATAAAAAATCAAAACTTATCCAGGATTATTTCATTAAAAATGGTAGTTTTGTTATGTTTTCTTTATTTTTTTCAGGATTCATTGGAGCGTTTTTTGTTAAATTTTTTGGAATAGATATTATTTGGCCTGTCACAGGTTTTTCTCTTCTAATTTCAGGTTTATTGCTCTTATTTATCAAAGAAGAGAAAGTAACAACACAAGAAAAAAAGTATCTAAAAGAAATTTACACACAATCAAAATCTTCAATAAAATATAGTTTAAAACATAAAATTATTTTCACATTAATAATATCTTTATTCTTTTTTTCTTTTTGGGGCATTTTTGGTGGTGATTTAGTTTGGCAGCCTTTCTTAAAGGATTTAGGTTTTCCAGTTTATGCATTTGGGTTTTTATTTTCTGGTTTAACTTTAGCTGGTGTATTCACACCATTTTTAGCTCAACCAATATTAAAAATATTAAAAAAAGAAAATAGGTTTTTAGCCCTATCTATGTTTTCCATAATTATTGTCTTAACATTAGTTTTATTTGTAAATCATTGGGTTTTAGGAGTAGTATTATATTTCATATTATTTTTATTAATGACTATCCATCACCCAATAAGACAAGCTTACTTCCAAAAATTTATACCTAGCAATATGAGGGCAACTATAACATCTTTTGAAGGAATGGTCATTGCTTTGGCTATAGCTATTAGTGCCCCACTAGCTGGATTTATGGCAGATGTATTTGGACCAAGGGTATCTATTTTTGTTAGTTCAATTGTATTAATACCTGCCATATTTCTTTATCTAAAAATAAAAGAAAAACCTAATCATTTATCATCACTGTAATATCTCTTTAATTTATTGGGGTCAGCCCCAGTATAATATAAAAATTGTAATTTAATCCAAATCATTAAAACTTTTAAATATCCAAATTTTTCAAGTCTTCTAGAAGATACTATTATTCTTTCTTTCACTATTCCAAATTTATATTTTTTTAATTTCTTAGAAATATCTAAATCCTCCATTAAAGAAATATCACTATAACCTTTAAATTCTTCAAAAACTTTTTTTCTTAAAAATAAAAAATGATCTCCTCTTATTGCATGAAATACTAAAGTCATTATAACTGAATAAATTCTAAGTATCTGTATAAATATTCCTTTAGAATCAAATTCTTTCAAAAAAACACCATAATCATTATATTTAATCTCATCTTCAATCAATAAATCCCAGTTTTTAGGAACTAGTACATCAGCATGTAAAAATGCAAAGATATCCCCTTTAGCTTTCCTAGCACCAAGGTTCATTTGTTTAGCTCTTCCTTTCTCACATCTTAACACTTTAACATTTTTAGGAATATTTTCAATAGTATTATCTTCACTAGAATCTACAACAATAACTTCATAATTTTTACAATTTGAATTTTTTTTCAAAACTTCAATAGTATTCTTTATTGTCTTTTCTTCATTATAAGTGGGAATAATAACAGAAATCATTTTTCATACAATGATGTATTTGGATGAAATGCATACCATGCAAACCAAAAATCTCTCTCCTTAACAATTTCTTCTTCACTATCTAAATTAGTTACCATAACAACACCATCATCTCTTCTTTCTATCTTAACATTAACTCCATCAACAACGTCTTGTATTTCTTCTAGTTCAATTAAATCATCCTCTTTGTATGCTTTGTACTCACCATTAATCTCTATTCCAAATACTACATTTTTTGCATGTACTCTATCATCTTCATTCTCTACAGGAAAAAATAGAAAACTATCTTCATAATAATTTCCATATGGATCTCTTCCATATTCTCTATTAAATCCAGTGTCTTGACTTAACACTTTAGAATCATTATGTTTTTTCCAATCTCTCCAGGTTACAGTATCTATTGAAATACTTTCAAGTTCCATTCCAGTTAATTCACCTACTATTGCCCTACCATCTATTTGTGTCCAATAACTTTCAGTTTTTCTATCATACATTACTAAATTAGAATTAAACAATTTACCAGAAGTTCCAAATTCAACTTCTTCTCCATCTATTTCTCTTATGTAAGCAATACCAGAACCACACAAAGGACAATAAGTAATTAGTATTGGTTCATTATTAATTTCATCATTAACAATTTCATGCCAAACCATAATTTGTAAGGGATAAACTCTCTTTTCATTATTATACTCCAAGGCCAAGACTAATTCATTATCTTCAATCCATTCATCTGCTTCATCCACACTAACAAACGTTGGTTTATCTATAGAAGGTATGCCATCTTTAGGAGGACCACCAGAAATTATTTTATCCCTAATATCTTCTTGTTCATTTAAATTTTTTTCTTGATTTGTACAACTAACTAATAAAAATAATAATACAATTCCTACTAAAATAATATATTTTTTCATTTATACAATTAATCTTGCAAAAGCCAAATCAGTTATAGGTGAACCTGTAGAATCATAAAATAATCTTTTATCGCTTCTTTCAAATTTACCACTATAAACTTCTCTTAAACTATTTATTTCTCTCTCTCCAATAAATCTAGATTCACCTGTTTCTCTCACCTTTTTAGAATTATCTGCTATAATGTCACATTCTTCTAGAAATCTCTCATCAACATTATGTTGCACACCATCTCCAGTTAGAGAAATTATCACTGCTCGTTTACCCAACATATTTAATTCTTCTAATTTTAATATTTTACCTCTATCATCTTCACTAGCTATTGGGGCTGCAATTACTAATAAATCTAATCCTGCTAAGTATCCATTTCTCTTTACATTTTCTGGGTTAATATCATGCCATCTAGAATTTGCATTTTGAAAATACTCACTTAATAAATTTTCAAAATCTCCAGCTCTTGACTTATCTCTAGAGATGTATCTTATTTCACTAGGTTTTATGCCTGCATGAAACATTCCAATTAAAGTATGTTGCGCAACAGGCCCAACACCTAAAAATCCAACAACAGGTTCATCAATAGAGAATTCTTTAATAACAACCGCAGAATTATAACCAGTTCTTCTAGCTGTAATTTCATCACCCTCTAAAACTTCAACAACCTCTCCATTCCTACTAATTTCAGTAGTAACGACTTTAATTCTTCTTTCATCAGTTGTTCCTTCATTTAACTTTTTTTCATCTATTACTTTTTGCACACTGACTCCATTTCCATCAGTTGCACCCATCCTTATCACAATATTGTAATGATCTTCAGTAATAATCACCTTACTAGGTTCTATTTCTATATCTTCTATTTGTATTTCCCTTAAAGAACTAAGTAAATCTACCTGATTTAATTCATTCAACTTTCTTTTTATTTCTATATCATTCATTTTAATCATATGTAGTTTTTATATTTAAGGCTTCATTCAAAACGGTAGTGTCAAATCCCACAATAATCATTCCATCAATATCTAAAACAGGAACATTCATTTGCCCACTCCTCTCCTGCATTTCCATGTGTTTTTGTTCATTACTATCTACATAAACTTCTTCAAATTTAATTTTCTTCTCTTCTAAATACTCTCTTACTGCTTGACAATAAGTGCACGTTGATGTTGAATATAATTTAACTTTCATTTTTCCCTCCCTGGTGTTAAGGGGGCTTAACACCCCGTTTAGCAGTCACAACATTCAATTTAAACCACTTTCACCATAATTACTAATGAAAACCTTTATAACTAAATTTTCTTTAAGGTTAAAGATAGTCTTTATTAATTAAAATGAAAAAAATAATTGTTGCACCAGTTGGAGAATACATTGATGATATCTATGTTGGCATAAAAGAATTTCCAACAGAAAAAGTTATACTTATAGCTCCTCAAGATAAACTGGAAGTGGCAGAAGATACTAAAAAAAGCTTAGAAAAATTTAAGGTAAACACAGAAATTAGAGAAGTTTCCGGTAATATTTGGGAAGCAATATTTCAAGAGGTTGCTAAAATAAAAGAAGCTGAAACAGGAGATATTATAATTAATGTCTCAACAGGTGATAGAGACTCAAGATGTGCTGCAACTTCAGCCGCCTTTGTTAATGGATTAAAGGCATTTGCAGTTGATGGTGACTCAACCATGTTACTTCCAATCTTAAAATTCTCTTACTATAAATTATTAACAGATAAAAAAATGGATTTACTTAAAATACTGCATAATAATGAAGACTGTTGTTCTTCCTTGGACGAATTAAGTAAAAAAGCAAATATGTCTATTCCTTTAATTTCATACCATGTTAATGGAACTTTAAAATCTGAAGGATTAAAAAATATGGAATTAGTTGAAACTGAAGACATAAAAGGAAAAACTAAGATTAAATTAACTTTCTTAGGTAAAATGTTGTTAAAAGGTTATATTAAATAATTCTAAAAACAAATACTAAATAATAAATTGATATTGCTAGCATTATAATTCCAACAACTAAATTTATAGCTCTTTTTCTTCTTGTTAAAAATCCAATTACTTTTTCACTATACTGTGCAGAAATTATTGCAAATATTAACAATGGTAACCCCATACCAATTCCAAATAAAATAAAATTTAGTAGATTACTAAAAAAACTCAAGGTTGAAGTACTAATAGCAAACAACACAATTAATGAAGCAGGATTACAAGGTAATATTATCACTCCAAAAAATAATCCAAATAAAAAAGCACTTATTAGTGGATTATTAACCCTTGGGGAATTTATACTAGGAATAAACTTACCAATATCAAAATTAAATATTAAGAGTAAACTTACTACTCCAAGTATACTAAATGCTATAGGGGAAATTATACCAATAACGTTAGTTAATGATTCTTGCAGTATACTAGTAAAGATTAATCCAATTAAAAACATAGAAACAAGTACACCCAATGTAACAATCAACCCTAACAATATTATTGTTTTTTTACTACTTTTGTCATTAACTTTACTTGCTAAATAAGATAAAAAAGCAGGGTACAATGGTAGAACACAAACTGCACCTAAAGGTGCAAACAATCCTGCTAAAAATGAAGCTATTAAATTTCCTAAAATATTAATCATTTCCACAATTTTTTATTTCTTCTAATAATACATCTACTTCCTTAACACCATCTTTTAATTTTTTCACAGTTCCATCCTGACAGATTAAAAGCATAGGAACTCTAGGGGCATTTACAATATTTACTCCAAATTCATCTATTAAACTTTGGGTAAATTCTGCTTGTGCAATAGCATAGTGCCAATCAAAACCATTTCTTTCTATGTGTGCTAAAACTTTACTTTCATCTTCATTAGGATCTGTATCTACAGATATACTAATTACATCCTCTCCCACAACCTTATGAAATGCCTTAATCTCTTCTTGTTGATTAGTACAAGTAGGACACCAAACTGCAAAGCTCTCTAATAATACTGGCTTAGTGAATCCAGTAACTGTAAACTCCGTTCCAGTTCTAACATCCATTAATTTAATATTTCTCCAATTAACATCATCTTTAATTTCTTCTAAGATTTCAGTAGTATCAACCACTACAACTTCTTCCTTAACCTCAGTAGTACATCCTATTAAAAAGATTAAACTAAAAATTAACAATATTGAATAAAACTTCATAATCTTAATTTATTTTATTATTATATAAGTTTATTCTTTAACACTTAAACTAGTGGGAAACTTTCAAGAGCTCCCCACTCTTCTAAATCTCTTCTTGATAATGAGAATTCATTAACTTCAAAAGTATCTCCTAAAAAATAACAAGGCTCAAATCCTTCATTAATCAAGAAACCACAATTTTCAACTCTTGCAACACTTATGTGAGGTCTATAAAAATCCATAACAAAAGAGGACCCGTATTCTTTATGGGTTTTTACTCTTTCTGTATCATTTTTAAGCTCATCCGGAATTTCAGGGGGATCTTCATTTCTATCAATATATCCTTTTAATGTTTCCACAACTTTTCTGTGTAATTCATCTAATTTATTTGAATTTTCAACTTCAATAGCCAAAGAACCATTAAATCTTTTCACTCTTCCCAATTTAACAGTAAACTTATCTGTATCTGCACCAACACATCTCAATTCCTTAACAACTCTTTCTTGATCCATTGGATTTATTCTAATTGACATTATTGTGCAATGTAAATCATTTGACGAAATATCAATAACATCATCGCTTATCTTATCTCTAAATTCTCCAGATTTTTCCATAATATAACAGGGAGATGTTAAATGAACTAAATATTTCATATTTTTCTATAAACTCTTTTGTTTTAAATATTATATTTACTCAAAAATAAGCTTTACAAAATATTTATTAAGGAATTAACCATACTTATCTAAAAAGGAGGTGTAAGGATGATACACGGATGTAATAAGTGCTTAACTATAACAGCATGGATATTTATAGTTCTAGGAATCTTATTTTTATTAAGAGATTTAAATATATGGAACTTTTGGAATATTCAATGGTGGACCATATTATTTATCATAATTGGAGTTACTACATGTGCTCACAAAAGTTGTGAAAAATGTAGTGAAATGTGTAATATGGAACCAGCTAAAAAGAAAAAATAATTAGTTTAAGGTGGCATTTTAGCCATCATTTTTTATTTCTTTATATCATAAACTTTTAAAATACATATTACTTCTTTATTTCTATGGAAAGGCGGATAAAAATTACAATTGTAAAATCTTCTAGTCCTTCTTCTAGTAATTTAAATGAAGAATTACAATGGTTTTCTCGTTCTCTAGGTTTATTTGATAGTAAGCGCGATAAAGAAAAATCCTGCTTTAGAATCTTTGTTCAATTATTAAAATCTAAAAAACCCCTATCTAGCGATGAAATTGCCCTATCATCTAACCTATCTAGAGGCACTGTAATCCATCACATCCATAATTTAACTGAACGTGGTATTGTAAAAGAAGAAAGAAAAAGATACGAGTTAATGGATAGAAACCTACAGTCAATAGTAAAAAGGATGGAAGAACAAATTGACTCTACTTTATCTGATCTAAAAAAAATAGCAAAAAAAATCGATGAAGAGATTTAACGACTAATTTATAAAATTATATTCTTTCTTTATTTTAATGGATATAACCCTTATTTTCATCTCAAAATTTATTATCTCAATTTTATTTGTATTAATTCTTTCTTTGTTAGTAGAATACTCTTCTCCAAGAATTTCTGGATTAATCGCTGGTCTACCTACAAGCACAGCTCTTATTTTATTTTTTTATGGATTAGAACTCGGACCTAAATTTGCTTCAGAAAGTTCAATATATAATTTAGTAGGAATGATTTCAATTCATATTTTCATTTACTTTTATTTTATAACATCTAATAAAAACTCAAAATTAAATATTTTCTTCTCTTCTTTAGTTGCAATTCTAAGTTATGTCCTAACAGTACTTCTATTAAAAAATTTAAATTTCAGTCCTCTATTATCTTTTATTATACCATTAATCTCAATATTTTTCTTTACCTACTTGTTTAAAAATATAAATAATTCAAAAATAAAAAATAAGATAAAATTAACTCCAAAAATTCTTTTAGTCAGAGCAATACTAGCTTCTTTCTCAATTTTAATTGTAACTATGTTAGCTCATTTCCTTAATCCTAACCTAGCAGGATTATTGTCTGCATTTCCAACAACTATTTTTCCTTTATTATTAATTGTTCATAACACCTATGGAAAAGAACACGTTCATACAATAATAAAACATATACCTCAAGGTCAAATCTCTGTTGTTATTTATGTTATTGGAATATTTTTCTTATATCCTTTAATAGGGATTTATTTAGGAACTTTAATTTCATATCTATTAGTCTGTTTATTTCTATATTTATTTTTTAAAATAAAAAGAAGAAAAAATTAAAAAACTCTACTTTCATGAACATTTTTATATTCATGTAAATCATCTATTGAAAACCACAAAGAAACTTCCATTTTAGCTTCTTCTTTATTTCCAGAAGCATGAACTAGGTTTTGTACAACCATTTCTTTTTCATCAGCATGATCATAACTAACATGTGCAAAATCTCCACGAATAGTTCCTGGTAATGCTTTCATTGGTTGAGTTTCTCCAACTATTTTTCGTACATTCTCCACAGCATCCACACCTTCTACGCACATTGCAACAATGGGACTTGATGTAACAAAGTCAAGTAACATATCTCTAACCTTTTGCCCTCTTCTCTTTGTAATATCTTCAGTATAATGTTGCTGAGCAAAATCTTTATCGACCTTAGTCATTTTTAATCCGACTATTTTTAATCCTCTCTTTTCAAATCTACTTATTATTTCTCCAATTAACCCTCTAGCTATACCATCTGGTTTTACTAAAACTAATGTCTGACTTATTCCCATTTATTATTCCTCCTATATTATTATAAAAAATCTTTTTTATTTAGGTTATAAATCTTTACTTTTTTAAAGTTCCATTCTTTTAAATTTTTCAGTTAGTTCTTCTGGTTCATCATAGAAATAGACTTCTTTAGCAATTCCCTTAAGTGTTTTTGAAACATCTGAGCCTCTTTCTGCAATTATTATTATTGGCTTATTTTTAGCATAGGCATAACCTGCTTCAATTCCTAATCCAACTCCTTTTTCTGAAAATTCAACTACTAAAATATCTGATTCATCTATTGCTTTTAATGTTAGCCTCATTAATTCATCAGATGAAAATTTAACCTTACCCCAATTTTCATAATCTCGAACTAGTACAATTGGATTAAATCCAACACTATAAAGGGAGCAAGATATCTTTTCAATTAAATCTCTATTCCCATAATCATCGTAAAATTTTATAGCAAGGTAGGCTTTCATACAATTAATGATTATAACTTAGTTTAAAAGTTTTCATATTAATCTTTTTATTCTACTTGTTCTAAGAAATCCTTAAATTTTCCTTTCTTCTCAGCTAAATCTTTAAATTTACCCTCTTGAGTAATTTTTCCTTCATCAAATACTAAAATCCTATCTGAATTTTTTAAAGTTGTTAATCTATGTGCAATAGTTATCATTGTTTTATCTGAGAAAATTTTCTCAAGATTTTTTTGAATAATAATTTCATTAGTATTATCTAGTGCAGAGGTAGCTTCATCAAAAATTAAAATATCTGGAGATTTTAGAATTAATCGTGCTATAGCTATTCTTTGTTTTTGTCCACCACTAAGATTATTTCCATTTTCAGCAACATAACCTTTAAATCCACCTAACTTTTTCATAATTTCATTATAAATATTAGCTTGTTTTGCAGCATCAATAATTTCCTTTTCACTTATTTTTCTTCTACATCCATAAATAATATTCTCTTTGATAGACCCCGAAAAGATATATGTTTTTTGAGGTACATAAGCAATTTTATCCCCTATTTCATTTCGTGATAATTTTTTCAAATCTTTTCCAAGAAATAATAAACTTCCCCTATAATTATGTACAAGTCTTAACAATATTTTAACAAATGTAGATTTACCACATCCAGAAACTCCTGCAACTCCAATTTTCTCTCCTTGTAAAATTTTAAGATTGATATTATTTAATATCAATTCTTTTTTATTTTTATAATTAAAAGATAGATTTTTAGCTTCTAAAATATATTTAAATTTAACAGATCTTTTTTGTTCTGTTGTTTTAAATGACTCATCGAGGGGTTGTGTCATCAATTCATGTAAGTCTTTTACCTTTATTGAACTCTCATGGGCTTCATCAAGAATTCTATGTATTTCCCTTAATGGTCCTATCACGCTCATAAATAAAATAGAATAGGTTAGAATATCACCTTTAGTAATTATTCCATTAACTGCAAAATAAATAGAAATACTAACAACTAACACATAAAAAAATGCTTCATTTAAGTATTTAACCCCATCATATACTGCCATCCAAATATGATGCTTTATCTCTATTTTTCGTAATTTTTCTGCAATAATTCCAACTTTGTTTACTTCAATTTCAGTAGTGTTAGAAACTCTTATGGTTTCTAAACCACCCATCATTTCTACAACCTTACCATCAATCTTTTCCTTACCTCTCAATAAGGCTACTCTAATTCCTTTTTGTGAAGCAATTTGTTTAACTACAACATATAATCCTGTTGGAATTACTAGTATCATAAATGATGCTAACACTGGCTTTTGGTAAAATGCTATGGCCAATGCAGCAATTGCTGAAAAAAGAATAGGGAAAAAATCAAGAAACCCCAATTTTAATAATCTAATAAGTCCTTGAATAGATCTAAACATTTTTCCATGCAAAGCTCCTATTTGATATTTGTTTATGAAAGAACTAATATCTGTTCTAAGTAATCTATCAATTAAGCCCACAGTTTGTTTTTTCTCTGTTTGCGTAGCAACATTTTCAACTAAATATTTTCTTAATACATTTAGTAATTCTTTTGAAATAACTATGATGACAATCCACACTAAGAATGGCACAGCTATACTAAATGTAGCGTTTTCAAATCCAATCATTTCATCAACAAATCTTCCTAGAATAACTGCTGGTAAATTTGTCAAAAATCCAGTTAATAACATAATTGAAGTTGCAAAAACTAAACTAATTTTTTCTTTCTTATGTAATAAATGTGTAACTCTTCCAAAACCTTTCAAAATTTCTTTTAACTCTTTGAAAATCTCCATCTTTATTTTAATAAATTAATTCCATTTTAAGATTTTGTATAATGTTTTTTCTTTAAATAATAAGCACTAACTATAATCATTAATAATGATAAAAATTGTCCCATACTTATCCCTAGTATTCTAGCGTCGTCCCTATAAAAATCAGTTATGAATCTTCCTACACCATAAAATAAAATAAAACTCCAAAAAACTACTCCGTCTTTATATTTTTCTTTAACTTTCATAAAATACACAATAAAAAATACAATTAAGTTCTTCAAAGCTTCATAAATTTGACTAGGATGTCTACATCCTTCATAATTACTATATTGGATACAATATCCTAAATTACTTCTTATTCCAACTAATTCACCATTAATAAAATTAGCAATTCTTCCTAAAAATAAAAAAAATGCTACAGGTAGAACAACATAGTCTGCTATTTTATAAAAATTATAATTTTTCTTCTTACAAAAATAATACATTACAAGTGCCAGTCCAATTAAACCACCATGAAAACTCATCCCACCGTTCCAAATCTTAAAAACTTCTAATGAGAATAACTCCAGAGGTCTAAAAAATATAAATTCACCAATTCTCCCCCCAATTACAACCCCTATAATAAAGTATAAAGTAAAATCTTCTAAATCTTTTTCTTTCATTTCTATTTTAGTATTTCTAATTAAATATCTAAAATAATAATAAACAAATAATATTCCAATAATATAAACTAAGCTATAATAATAAATATTAAAGTTACCAATACTAAACAAAACAGGATCAATATTATGTATTATCATATTTTATTAAACTCTCTCCTATATTTATCAATATTATCTTTTATTAGTTTATTAATAAATATCTCTATTTCAACTTGAAAATCCTCAGCTTTTTTAAGTAAATCAATACATGCTTCTTCATCAAAATCTTCAGTAACATAATATTCCTTATCTATTCTTTCTTTCTTTAGTTTACTCAAAAAATTTAATTCTTTCATAAAATTCCTCTACTCCCTTTAATATGACATGATTTTTTATAATTTCTTTTATCAATAAAGAATTAACGTCAAACTTTCCTACTTTAACATTAATGCTAGAATTTATGCATTCTACTTCATCTTTCTCTTTTTTATTTTCTGTTTCTAAGTAAATATCTATATCACTATCTTTTTTGGCTATAAATTTACTATAACTTCCAAAAAGAATAACCAAACTTGATTCACTATTATTGATTACAGAATCTAGGATAACACTTAGTGGAGAATATTTTTTTATCAATTTATTCAATTTGTATCTTTCAGCACCATATACATAATTTTTAGCTTGTAAATTATTCTTAATAAAAAATACTTTATTCTTTCCTTCTATCTTAAAATCAAGGATATTTTCTTTAATAAGTTCATTTAACTTTCTTAAAACAGTTGATGGTGATTCCTTAATTAATCTAGCTATTTCTCTTAAATGAGTTTTATCTTTAATTAAAACCAATAAAATTTCCATATCTAGATTGTTTTTATTTTGAAACATATGTTTTATATATGAAACAGTACTTTATAAATTTTATGTATTATCATTTTCTAACATCTTCTCAGAAAATCTACTGGCAATTGTCTCCACTAAAATACTGTAAATTATAAAAGCAAAACTAACATGTATTACCCACTCAAGCCCTGGTAGATTCAAAGAACCTAAAATAAAGACAACAACAGCACTAGCAACACCTTTAGAAATATTAAACGTCATAAATAACTTTTCTCCAATTTTAAAATCAGGAAAACTAATCTGGACTACTAAATGTCTTATTATTAAATAAATTACAAATAGTGCAATTGTTTTCAATAAGAATATAGGGTCCACAGGCACCCTAATTATAAACCCTAATAACATAAACACAATAATTTTTAAGAATGAAGCAAATACATTTGTAAATTTACCTAAACTTCTTTTCTCTCTCAATTCTGAAATACTATAAATTACACCTAATGCAGTTACACTTAATATTCCACTTCCACCTATATTCTCAGCTAAACTATAACTTATCAAAGCAGCAGCAACAATAACTATTGGTGATAAGCTTTCAGAATACCTCTTCCTCATTAATCCAAATACAATTAATCCAATAACTATTCCAGTACCAACACCAGCCATAACATTTTGCAGGAAAGATTGTAATACAACATTAGCTTCAAATATTCCTTTATACACATCTAAAATGATTAAGGGAATTATAACATTTAGAGGTGTATTAATTATACTTTCAACTTTAACAATATCTACAACCTTATTCTTCATATCTTTCAACATTGTTAATGCAACTGAAGGATCAGTTCCACTCATTAATCCTGCAAAAATCAAACTCATTAAAACATTATTAATTGTAAACTCACCTCCAAAAAATAAATGTGTAAAAAAAGTTAAGAAAATTAAGTTAGCAATAAAATAAATAAAAGTTAACTTAAACGCTTTAGGTGATATTCTCTTTATCTCATTAATATTAAATCCTGAGACACTATCAAATACTATAACAATTAAGGCAAATATGCTTAAACTAGTTAAAAAACTTCCAGGCAAATTTAAGAATGGACTAAATAATGCTCCCCCAATTATTAATAGTAAAACCTCAGGTATCCTAAGTTTCAAAGCTAGAAAAGAAATAAGTAACCCTACTATCAATAATAAACTTAACCCGGTTAAATCTTGTAAATATTCAATTGCCACACAAATATCTACTTTACATTATTTATATAATTTATTATAATCTATATTCTCCGATAATATGTTCAACATCATTAACTCCAATCTTACCTTCTTTTAAATCTTCAACATCTCCTCCAGAAGCAATAAATTGTTTTAATACTCTATCACCTAAATAATAAACATGATCTTTGAAAAATCCACCTGCTTTTTTTGTTTTACTTAATCCTCTTTTTATCCTAACTACAACTTTCCAAATAGTCTCTTCACTTATTCCAAGATTTGCAAGGGTTAAATAACAATCATAAAAACTACCTTTAGCAGCTACAGACTCTGCAACAACATAAGCATATACTGACATGGGATCATTATCACCAACACCCACAACTGCTTCATTATATCCTGCCAATGCTTCTTCTGTTGGTAAATAACCACCAGTACCATATTTAGCAACACCTTCTCCTCCTTTTTCTGATCTAATTATATGTGCTCTAACCTCATGTTGAATACATTTCACTATATCTTCTTTTGAGAATGGTTCTTTGTTTTTATTAATCCAAATTTCCCTCTTTACATTTACAGTTTTCCATCTTGGTAACATATCCTTATCTGTTTTAACAACAACAGTCCAATTAATATCTTCTTCTCTAAAAATCCTTTCAAGTACATCTTTTACATCTTCAATATTATATTTTCTATTGTCAAGTCCTAAAGACTCAACTACTCTTGTAAATTCTGCTTTAATTTGATCTGGAGAAAAACCATATTTTTTACTTATATTTGGAGAATTTCCACTTTTAATAATTCTAATTACATCTTCAATCATTTTATCAGAAGGAAAACCATATAACATTTTAGAATACTTTGTAATTTTTCTCGCATTCCCTATACTTCTAATTAATTTTAAAACTGTTTCAATGTTTATCCTTTTCTTTTCTACAATACGCCCCCACCCAACTTTTAAATCTACATTAATATCTCTCAATTGTCTCATTACACCATTTGTATAAGCTTCAGCATGTGTTAAAAGCTCAGAATTTATTGGATCATATTCAAAAACAGGATTGTACACTTTTCCATCCCCCAATGCTTCAAGGAATTTTACTTTTTCATCTGCTTCATTAGTAATGTTAATAAAATCTACAGGATCGTCAAGACCATTTTCTTCAATTACTCTAACTAAATCTCTATCAACCTGCACTATCTGTTCTTTAATTCTTCTTTTTTCTTCTTCAACAGCCTGAGTTTCATCAGCATACCAGAACTGCAATCCTTTTAACTCTCTAACAACCACCAGTGCTTCTTCATAATTTTTGTCATTAAATTTCTGAAAAAGATAACTTAATTTATAACCTACATTAATAAAAATTTGTTCAAGGGATTCTAAACCATATCCTTTTGCTTTAGATTTGTTAAAACTTAACTTTTTAGTAAGATGTAGTCTTCTTAACTGTTCAAAAGCTTGTTTAAAGGAAGCAATAACATCTTCATGGGTGCCATCTCTAGCTAATAATTCTAGTTGTTCTTCTAATGTCCCAAAAAGAGATTGTACATTAAGCATATATTTTTCTAAAATTCCCAATTATATAAGTATTATTAAACTTACAATTATTACTATTGCTATGCAAATAGAAGTTGAAATCCGTTCATTTATTTCAAAAGAAAAATATAGTGAATTATTAAAATATTTTAAAGAAAATTCCAAGTTCATAAATGAAGATTATCAAGAAACATTTTATTTTGATTCTAAACAAGATTTAAGAATTCAAAGAAATAATTTCTTCTCAAAAATTTGGTTAAAAAAAGGAAATTTACACGATGAAAAAAGAGAAGAAATAGAAATTAAATTTCCTAAAGAAGACTTTGAAAAATTAGAAAAATTATTTTTAAGTCTTGGATATAATATTGAAATTAAATGGTTTAGAACCCGTAATACTTTCAAATACGAAGAAATTAGTGTAATGCTCGACTACACTAAGGGTTATGGATATATCATAGAATTAGAAAAATTATCTTCAAAAGAAAATCAAGAACAAGCCTTATCATTATTAAAAGAAAAACTCAATAAATTAAACATTAAATTAACTCCTAAGGAAGAATTTGATAAAAAATTTAACTACTATAAAGAAAACTGGAAAAATTTAATTTAATATTATTTTTTTAATTTTTTATAAAGAAAGAATCCAACCACACCAATAATTATTATATAAAAAATTACTAAAACAACTCCAAAACCACTACCTTCTTTTTCTTTAACATTAATTTCAATATTCTCTTCACTAATCAATACGTCATTCTCACTAACAGTTCTTATTTGTACTTTAACAATATAGTTATTAGCGTTAGCATCATCTATAACTGCAAAATTTAAAATCCCAGTACCTTGCTGTCCTGGTCTTAAGCTTCCAATAAATGTAGTCTTATCATCAAATTCAAAAGGCATATCACTATTTTCAAAGATTCTTACAGAAGTTTCCATACCATCTTCTTGTCCATTATTAATAATTGTAATTTTTAATGTACCTTCATCTCCAGGCATTAAATTTAAAGGTTCTGTGCCTATACTTAGTATACTAAATAATGGTCTTCCTTTCACAGGTAATCCAAATTGTAAATTTTCACTTTCTTTAATATTGCTAGATTCATAATTTATTCTTAATATTCCTGTATACTCTCTAGAATCTAAGCTTTTACTAGTATCAACAAAAAAATCAGCTGTTTTACTTTCTCCAGCTTTTATTACACCTAAATTAATTGTATCTGAATATGAATCTGAAGCACTAAAACCATTAGGTAATATCAAACTACCTCTAACAAACTCAGCATCTTCATCTCCTGTATTTTCAACAGTAATACTTAATTTAATATCATCAGTATCAGGCATTAGAGTAGTAGGTAAACTTTTAACATCTCCAATAATTAAGTCAACAGCCTTATTTAATTCAATTTCTAAAAAATCTTCCTCATTAATAATATCATCTTCTAAATCAAAGTCAACATCAAAATCAGTTTCATCAACATCTTCATCAACCTCAATTCTAAATGTTTTAGTTTTACTTTCGTCAATACTCATATTACCAATATTCCAGGAATCATCTCCTAGAGCATCAAAAGGATTATTCAAGTCTAGATTAAACACAACATTTGTCCGTTCTATATTATCTTGATTAGTTATAGTAACTGTTAATCTAAATGTTTCACCAGCCCTAGCATCATCATAAGAATAATCTATTACATAATCATCAATTTCAAGACTATCAGATTTAGCATCTATTGGAATACTAATTAAGATCAAACATAATGTTATGATTAATAATTTATGAAAATTTTTCATTTTTAATTAATGATACCCCAAAGTTACCACTTATAAATGTTGTCATATTCAATAATCTTATAAAATAATGAATAGATTGTAAAAAAATGAAATTAATGGATATTATTCAAAAAAGGTTAATTAACCTAATTAATTTTCAACAAAAACATATATCTTTCATGATAATTTTCTTCTTAATAATAACTTCAATAGCTTTTATTGGAATATCAAAATTAGAAATAGAATCAGATTTCTCAAAATTTAATCCAAAAGGACTTCCTATTACTGATTTAGATCTAGAAGCTGGTAAAATGTTTTCTAGTGGACAGTCAGGTATTGTTATTATAGTAAGGTTAGATGATGATCTCAAGGTCCAAGGTTCACAGATTAATGATATCAGAGACCCAGAGGTTATAAAATTTCTAGTTAGATTAGAAAATAATCTAATGCAGGAGTCCACTGTAGAGTCCGTCCAATCCATTGGTTCAGTATTTTCTCAAATGCCAGTTCCAGACAGTATAGATCAAGTTAAAGTAATTCTAAACAATATTCCAGGTTTAGAAAACTCAATAAGTTCTGATTATTCATTCACGCCAGCATTTGTATCTGTTTTTTCTAGTTCAGAAATTAGTAGGATAGAAGCTTTAAATCAAAGAATTGATGAAATTGTTCAATTATCTAACCCTCCTTCAGGAATTAAAACAACTGTTACTGGCGACCCAGCACTAGGTTCTTTATTGTTTAGATTTTTAATCAATGATGCTATTACAGTATTAGTAATTGCATTAATTTTCATTTTCATTTTACTTTACATAACTCAACGTTCATTTAAATCTTCATTAACAATAATTATACCTTTATTATTTGGTTTAACTTGGACTGTTGGTGCTTTAGGCTTATTAAAAATTCCAATCACTGTAGCTACAGCCGGATTAAGTGCTATGCTTCTAGGTTTAGGTGTAGAGTACTCTATTTTTCTATATTCTAGGTACAAAGAAGAACGTCAAACAAAAAAAATAGAAGAGTCAATTAAATTAGCAGTTTCTAATGTTGGAACTTCATTAATATCCTCAGGCGGTACAACTGCTATTGGATTCTTCGCTTTATCAATTTCAGTATTTCCCATGTTAAGTCAATTAGGAACTTCACTAGGTATAGGAATTTTAATGCTTCTGCTTGCAACTATTGGATTATTACCTTTAGTTATTTTACTTGTAAACAAAGCAGAATCTTATTTTAATCTTAAAAAAACAATTAAAAAAGATAAACAAAAGTTCAATATTTCTAAATACTTTTTTGCTTATGGGAAATTGGTCTCAACTAAACCTCTTATAACCTTAATCTTGGCAATTTTAGTAACAGTAGCAATGTTTGCAGGAATGTCAAGAGTAGAACAATCAGATATTAATTTTAGAACAGTGCTTCCTCAAGATATTGAAGAATTAAAAGCATTTAATTTATTGGAAGATGAATTTGGAGATAGATCAGGTGCAAAAATATTTGTTTATTTAGATCCCTCTATTCCTAATTCTAATGAACCTACTGATATACGCGATTTAGAAATTTTAAATTACGTTGATATATTATCTCAAAAAGCTAAAACAATTACTCATGTTCAATCAGTATCTAGTGTAACTGAATCCATCAAAAATGTAAATGGTTATTTGCCTTCTACAATTTCATCCAATAAGGAACTTTTCAATAATCCATTTATTAGAAATTCTATGACTAATGATTTTTCTGGTACCTTAATTAGGATAACACTAAATGAAAAAGGAAATTCAGAATACTTTGAAATTTCCCGCCAAATAAATGAACTTATTGATAATACTCAAAAACCTATTGGCGTAAAAGCAGCAGCTATTGGGGAAATTCCAGTAATAGCCGAACAAAATGCTTTCGTTGGAGAAGATTCTTCAAAAACATCTATACTCGCATTAATAGTTATAATAATATTTTTATTCTTATTAACACGTTCATTTAAAGGAACATTCCTTCCTTTGATTACAGTAATCCTTGGAGTAATTTGGACAATGGGTTCAATTGGTTTTTTCAGAATTCCATTTACAAGTATTACCTCAAGCGTAATCACAATGACAATTGGTATTGGTATTGATTTTGGTTTACAATTAATGACACGTTATGATTATGAGTTACAATTTAATAAAAAAAGAAAAGCAATGGAAATTACTATTGGTAATATCTTAGTCCCTATGATTCTTACAGTAATTGCAGCAGTTATTGGTTTTAGTGCAATGCGCTTTGGTAATCTATCATTAATGGCAGACTTAGGAAATACAATGGGTCTTGCAATTACAGTTTCTATGATAGCTTCAGTAACAGGTGTCGCATCAATTATGGTTTTATTACAAAAGGATAAAATATGAGGTCAACCTTTAAGAATAAAACAAGTTTGTTTGGATCAGATGCAGAATCTTATGTAGCAAGGCTTTTTTTAATGTCTAACAATCCTAATGGTACTCAACGTCCAGACTTAACATCTACTCATAGAAGATATACTCCTAAATTATCTTTGGAAGTTAAATCAGGAAGACAACAAAAAGGAATTCTTGTTGATTATCAATTACAATATGCTGTAACTGCATCATATGATTATGTTTCTGCTTTCATGAGGGAGTTTCCTGAAAATGAAGGATTAATTCCTAATGAAATATGGAAAGATAGATTAAAAGAAATACAATCTGAACCTATTGCTTATTATTATAACCTTATCAATAGGGTTGATGAAGTTAAAGCATCTGATTTAAAATCACGACAACATACAATACAATTACAGTGGGGTAATCAATATATTGTTCCTCATAAATTTGGATTTTATGCTTTTGCTATTGGAAGAATAATGAGAACTGGTGAAGATCCAGAGTTCGTTGTTAGTCAACTTGAAGAAATGATTGTTTCAGATTCTCAAGATAATGATATAGATTATGGTAGAAAAGGACATAAACAATCTTGGCAAAATATCCAAGGAAGGGATATTTTAGCTATTTTTGAAAAAAATGAAGATATTGCTACAAAAGATGGAAAAAAACGTATTGAATTATTTCATAGACTTTATCCGGAAATTGAAGATCTAAAAAGAATTATAATCCCCGGCCCTAATTCTACCACCTTATATATTTTAGCTGAGCCATCTCATGAAGATCTTTTTGATGATCAAGTCAGATTAGTAATTGATGAAACAACACCTGATGTTGAAGCATTAATTTTAGAAAGAGAACAAGCTTTTCCCTTACTAACTAAACCAGATTTAACACGACAAAATCATTTAGATTTATTGAGTAAATGGGGAATGGTCAACGATCAAGTTTTAATGTAAACAGTAAATACTTTATTTTTTAATATGTAATATGGGAAAAAGAATTGGAGTTGGTTGTGGGGTAATGCTTTTTAAAAATAAATTTTATATCTAACATTAATAATAAACATGGTATGAATATATTAATTTTATTTTAATAAGCCTTGGATTTCATCTTTAGTAAGATCTCTTAACTCAGAATTACCAAGACTTTTAATATCAATCTCACCAATTTTTATTCTAACTAATCTTATTACTGAATAACCTACTTTTTCCATAATTCTTCTGATAATTCTTCTCCTTCCTTCATGGAGTGTAATCATTATTTTTCTAGAATTAATTGATTCTACTTTATCTGGTACTGCTTTTTTTTCTTCAATCTCAACACCATCTTCAATCTTTTTTAAATCATCATGATTAATTGATTTATTTATTTCAACAACATATGTTTTCTTAATATCATATCTTGGATGTGCGACTTTATTTGCAAAATCACCATCATTTGTAAGAATCAATAGGCCTTCACTTTCTTTATCAAGTCTTCCAACAGAATACACTCGCTCTTTTATCTTCCACTTTTCTAAGAGTACAGATATATTTTTAGATTCATGTGGATCAGCTAATGTGCAAGTATATCCAACAGTCTTGTATATCAAGATATATCTCTTTTTTTCACTAGTTAATTTCTTACCTTCTACAGTTATACTATCTTTAGGAAAATCAGCCTTATCCCCTATTGAGGCGACCTTATCATTTATCTTAACTTCTTCAGCTTTGATCAATTCTTCAGCGTGCCTTCTTGAGCAATATCCACAGTTAGATATTATCTTTTGTATTCTTTCCATATTATTAGTCCTTTTTCCTGTTTATTAATGATTTTAAAATAAGTTATACCTATTAGAATTTAAATTTTGTTAAATGGACCCAGCACAAGTTGAAAAGACTACTTACAAATTTTAAAAATCTATTGAGCAAATAAGTGAGGTTCCTATTGAAAAAATAGATTTTTTCTGCCTTGCCCTTAAATCTATCATAGGAAGTACCTGTACTAATCTTGGAGAACATGCAATAGCATGGTATGGTCCAATCATACCGCCAAAAGTTTTTTCATGCATTCTCTTAACTAAATTATCAATTTCAAATTGTCTTAAAAATTCCGGAACTACAGGAATATCTAAAGAATTATAATCTTCATTCGTAGGTTTTAAGATGCCTGTATCAACACATTTCTCAGTTACATAATTTTCTCCTACAAAGTTTGGACCTCCAAATCTTCTAATTTCTGTAGGGGTCGCAGATACAATCAAGCTTAATTCACTAGTAATTATATTTCCTAAATCATCATCTGATTTAACATTAGGGTCTTGAATCTTTTCATCTGGAAGAACTAATCCTATTAATTGAGCATATTCTCTACTACCTATTAAAGTAGGTTCATCCATATCTCTTTGATCGTAAAGGGCCATAGAGTCATTACAGTTGTGTGGAACAAAATTAGTACCACTTTCTAAATCACCAAAAGATTCTCTTGACAATATATCTGAGTTATTATGCATTTTTAATATTCCTTAAGTTACTACTAGTAAGTATTAACATTTTATAAATGTTTCGAAATTATAAATTACCCAATAATTTTAACATTAAATCAACCGTTTAATAAGGATTGAACAGTTTTGATAGATGGGCCCAGCAGGAATTGAACCTGCGACCTTCACCGTGTAAAGGTGACGTCATACCACTAGACCATGGGCCCTTAGAGTTACAAATTTTATTGATTTTAAAAAGCTTTTTATATCGGAATTATTTAAGAAGTAATATGTTTGGAAACAATAATATGAAACATATGATGCATGATAAAAAGTTTCTCTCTATGTTCAATAAATATAATCACAAAAGATCTCCTTTAAGATTTATTTTTTTAATAATAGCAATTTTACTTGCTCTACAATATTTTAAAATAATCCCAGAAGTATACTCAACAGGTTATGATGAATATTTATCATTAATATCTTTAGCTTTATTCTTTATATTATAAAATTCCTACTAATTTTCTACTTGGAAGCATAAAATAAGAGGTAATGTCATTGTTAGGATCATAAAATGCATGAAATTCTACATTATCCAAATTTAAAGCTCTTTGACCCATATCCATTTTAGTAAGATCTGTCTGATCTATACAATTTCCAGAAGCTTTTACCAATGATTCCAACACATCTTGCAATTCCATCTTTAAAGAAACCTTACATCCAGTTCCTTTAGTGGGGGATTCCATACCTCTATATGGTGTACCATTCATATCAACAATAAATTCGGGAATGCCATCAATTGTTCCAACTACTTCACTTATAAGATATCCTTCAGCAGGAAGAGTATTTCCTTTATGGGTTGTTGTAGGGACCCTACACTCAGCAAGTTGAGCATATCTTTTTACCATACCTGGATTAGCTAAATTACCATTTCTCATAATTTTTATTTATTTCAATTATATTTAAAGATTAAACAAATTTGATAGATATAATTTGATATATATTATAAACATTTATAAATATAGATTGTAATATAATCTTATGTGGATAAATAAAGTCCTGAAATTTCTTTCGTCTTTCATAGCAGGAGTTTTAATTGTGACAGGTTTAACATTTTTTATATTTTCTTTTATCCTAAGTTACGGTTCAGCTAATTTAGATGATTTAAAGGGTTCATTTAATGAAAATCTTATTGCGTATGCTTCCTCAGATGAACTAGATGAGGATCTAGCAATTTCTCCAGAAATAAAACAATCCTTAGAGCTATGTAAATCTAATCCTGAAATAGTAGAATGTGAACTCTTAGAAAAATTAAAAATTGAACAATCAAATAATTTTATCACTTTAATGAATAACCAAATAGCCTCAGCTCTTGAAACAGTAAAAGAGTATACATCTGTAATAAATTACATAAGAATTATTAGCCTTATTTTTATTTTACTTGGAATTGGATTTTTATATCTAGCACATTTATCTATAATAAAAACAATATACTACTTTAGTATAAAATCTTCAATTACTGCTTGGCTAGCTGTGGTTTATTATTTATTCTTACCCAAATTCCTCTCTCCAAATTTAATTGATAAATTCATCAATGATACCTTACCTAGGGGATTAATAACTACATTACTTGATGTAATCTTAAGTTACATAACCGCAGCATTTAGATCCACTATGATCATAGCTTTAACCTTAGCTATAGTATTTACACTTTTAGCAATAGGTTTTTATATACTTAAAAAGAAACACTTAAATAAGGAGGAAAATCAAATTAATCAAGATGGAAAATCCACTATCACCAACAAACCCGTTTCAAAACCCAACAAAAGCTCCGACACCAAATCCGATTAAACATCCGGTTCAAGAGCTTTACAATTCTGTTAAGGATGATGTAGATAAAATAAAAAATAAAATTTTAGATAATTACAAAGAAGAGATAGCAGCTATTACTTTTCTTCCAAAAAAGCCAAAATATATGGTTTCTCAACAACTTCCCCAAAAAGAACAAGAAGACAAAAAAACTGTACTTATTTTAGTTAAAGATCTTGATAAAAAAGAAAGAAACAGATTCCAGTTAGCTGATAAAGTTAGTGATGATGCAGACAAGTGGGCTGCAGAAATTAATAAAGAGATCCAATGCCAAGTTCTATTATTATCAGAATTAAAAGAAGATTGTTATGATGGTAAATATGAAATATTATCTTTAATTGCAGGAGCTGTTGATTTATATGATCCTGTTGAACTTCTTGGAGCAGTAAGGGTTTCTGAAATTCACAAAGCAATGGTTTTAAAGAGATTTGATAAATATATTGTGAGTTATGTAGCAGCTGGTTCTTTATTTCGTGGAGATAAAAAGAGTAATGATATTGATGTATACATCGTTGTAGATGATACAGATGTTAAAAAAATGTCTCGTTTTGAATTAAGGGAAAAATTAAGATCTATTATTATTTTGCAAGGTCAAGATGCTTCAAAAATAGCTAAAGTAGAAAAACAGTTTCATATTCAAACCTACATCTTAACAGATTTCTGGGAATCAGTAAAGGATGCTAATCCAGTCATTTTTACATTCTTACGTGATGGTGTGCCATTATATGATCGTGGTGTTTTCATGTCTTGGAAATTATTGTTAAAGATGGGTAGGATAAGACCATCTCCAGAAGCAATTGATATGCAAATGGATATGGGTCAAAAGTTAATTGCTAGAACAAAAATGAAATTACTAAGTATCGTAGGTGAAGATTTATACTATGCTATGCTTAATCCGGCTCAAGCTGCTTTAATGTCTTATGGAATTGCACCACCTACACCTCAAGAAACAATAGATGCTTTAAGAAACATTTTTGTTAAAAAAGAAAAATTAATTGAGGAAAAATATGTAAAATCCTTAGAAAAAATCAGAAAATATTACAAAGACCTAGAACATGGCAACCTAAAAGAAATAACAGGCACCGAAATTGACAAGTTGTTAGTGGCTGCAGAAGATTATTTTAAAAGAATTCAAAAATTGTTTAGTCAAATTGAAAAGAAAAGAAGTAAAGTAATTATTGCAGATACAAAGAAAACAATTTCTGATTTAATAAAAGAATTAGCTTCAAAAAATGATATTAAAGGAACCTCAACTGCAGATTTATTGAGTAAAATAGTTGAAAAAGAAAAAATCTCAAAGCATTATGAAAAATTATTAAAAGAAACAAAGAAATTAGATGATCCTAAACTATCTAAACAAGAACGTGATAAAATAGTAAGGGAATCACATGAATTGGTTAGAATCTTAGATGAATTATTACAAAGAAAAGAAGTATTAGCATTAGATAAGGCTAAATTAAGAATAAAATCAAAAAATAAGTTATCTGAAATTATATTTTCAGAAAACTATGCTTATATTATCCTAGATACAAAAAAATCAGACATTAAAAAAGCAAAGATAACTAAAGACTTTTCTTTATCTTCCTTAGAAAAATCTTCTTCAAAAGAATATGAAGATGCTATTAAGAAAGTAAAAAGAGTCAGCATCAATAAAAATCTATATAATTCCCTAGAAAAAATCTACGGTGAAGATTTAGAAATTTTAAATTAAAAAAAAGGAAAAATATTACTTTTTCCCTAACATTCTACATACAGTTGTTGAGCAATCTGGACATTTACCTTTGGCCATTCTAGTTCCTCTTTTTGTTGTAGTTTCTTCTGGTGAATTCATTACTACTGTTTTTTTACATTTAACACAATATCCTTCAGTCATTATTATCCCTCCTTTGATAAAAAACCATATTTTTTAGAAGATTTAAAGATTCCTATTTTTCTAATAGTAACTAAATAATCAAAAACCTTATAAATACTCTAAAGGAAATTCCATTTATGGAAGCAGTAATTATGAACTTTAGACAAGGACGTCATACAATAAAGAATAATCAAATGATTATTCAAGTAAAAGGTTACGATAAAGAGAAAGCTAAATCATTACTTAAGAAAACCGCAATCTTCAGACCAGAAGGTAAACAAAAAAAAGAGATTAAAGGATTAATAAAATCATTACATGGTAATGGTGGAAATTTACGTGTACACTTTGAAAGAGGAATGCCTGGTCAATCAATCGGTAAAAAATTAGAAATACAATAAAAAATGGCAAGTTTAAGAAAAGGGAAATGTTATACTAACGTAACACGCCCATATACTAGAAAAAGTAAAGTAGCTAAAAGAAATTATATTAGATCCGTACCACAATCAAAATTAGTTAAGTTTGATATGGGTAATTCAAAAAAAGAATATACACATAAAGTAAGTTTAGTGTCTAAACAAGATATTCAAGTAAGACATAATGCATTAGAATCAACTCGTCAAATTGTTAACAGGCACATTATGCAATTAACAGGTGCAAAACCATACTATATGAAAATTTTAAGTTATCCTCATCATGTTCTAAGAGAAAATAGAATGCTTTCAGGTGCCCATGCAGATCGTCTGCAAACAGGTATGGCCCATTCATTTGGTTCACCTGCAGGTATAGCTGCAAGATTAAAGAAAGGAAAATCAGTTATTGTAATTTTTGTTAATGCTAACAACGTAGAATCTGCAAAAATAGCATTAAAATTTGCATATCCAAGAATGCCTGGAAAGTATACAGTTAATATTGAAGAAATTAAAAAGTGATTCCATTCAATCTTAAAGAACAATTTTTTAGACATACCTCAACTTTAGGTGGTCCTTTCTTCTACATTTTTATATTAATATTTTTATTAACAATTAACCAATATAATTTAGCCCTTAAATTATTTCTAGCTTTTATCCTAGCATATATAATAGCAAGTCCATTAAGGTTAATTTTTTTCAAAGAACGTCCCAAAAAACAACCTTTTAGTGGTATTCTAGGAAAAATCAATTCTTCTTCATTTCCAAGCCTACATTCAACAAGATCAACTTTATTAGTGTTATTCGCGTTTTATAACTTAAATTTATTAGCTTCTTGCTTTATTTTAGTATTAGCATTAATAGTTTATTATTCAAGATTACATTTAAAAAGTCATTATGCCTTAGATATCTTTGCAGGGATTATCCTAGGTGTCGTTGACTTTTACATTATAACTTTAATATGAAAATAAAAACTTCAAAAGAAGAGTTAATTAGCTTACTTAAAGCTTGGATAGCAATCTCTATAGCTTTTGCAATAATTCTTAATTCAACTAGTTTTACAAAAAGTCTTTTACTTTCAGCACTAACTGTTGGTGTTGGTTTTTTATTGCATGAACTTGCCCATAAATTTGTTGCCCAAAAATATGGATGTTTTGCAGAATTCCGTTCATCTGATACAATGCTCCTATTTGCAATTCTTCTAGCCTGGGCTTTTGGATTTGTATTTGCAGCCCCTGGTGCAGTATATATAATGGGGAATGTAGGTATTGCAAGAAATGGAAGAATATCAATAGCAGGGCCTCTAACTAATTTAGTATTAGCTTCAATCTTCTTTCCATTTAAATTTTTAACTTCAGGATTTTTACTAGAACTAGCAACATATGGTTTTTTAATAAATGCATGGCTTGCATTATTCAATTTAATACCAATCTGGAACTTAGATGGTAAAAAAATATTAAATTGGAATAGAAACTATTATTTTATTATAGTTGTAATTGCAATTCTTTTTGTTTTCTTTTTATGATTTCGTTAAGTTTATAATCTTTTCCTTATTATCATTATAAAATGAGAAATTCAATTTGGACACTATGCACTTTAGCTACTTTAACAGCATGTACACCTGCATTAAAAGAGCCAGTATTTAGACAATCTGTAATAATGGGTAGTTTTGATTCAAGACAAGATTATCCTGCTAGAGTTACTTTTCCAGATGTTGAACAAGGAACAACCGGTTTTGGTGTAAGAGATGTAAATGGATTAAGAAGAATTAATTATGCCATTTTTAGAAGGCTTAGGTCAGGAGATCAAGATTCCAGTGGAATAACTGCTTCTGAAACAATCTTTACCGATGTTGTAGATGTTCCATATGGTGTGAGGAGTTGTTTTATACCTTTACCCCAAAGAGGACAAGGAGAATTTTCAGATGTAAGAATAGGAAGAAGCGGAAATTATTCTCCAGATCAAGTTGAGTTTTCTTATGGTTTTGCTATTTTTGACGAAACAGGAAATCCCTCTGGTGCACAAGGAATAATACCTACTTCTGATTAAACTACTTTCTAATTTTTTTCTTTTTATAACAAATTTAGGATATCTTTTTAAACAAAAAAGTAATAATTAAAATATGGTTTCAGGTTACTTCATTATAATTTTAGCAGTTTTAATCTTCTTTTCAGGTATTCGTATTATAAATCAATATGAACGTGGTGTTAAATTTCGTCTAGGAAAATATGTAGGTACATTAGCCCCTGGATTCAGCTGGATTATTCCAATTATCGAAAGAGTACATAAAATAGATATAAGAGTTGTAGCAACAGACATTCCTTCTCAAGAAGTAATGAGTCGTGATAACGTTCCTATGAAAGTTAATGGAGTAGTTTTCTTTAAAGTTATAGATGCAGCTAAAGCAGTATTGGAAGTTGAACATTTTGCTTTTGCAATATCCCAACTAGCTCAATCAGCACTAAGGGATATGGCTGGTAAAGAAGAATTAGACTCTGTTTTAGCAAAAAGAGAAGAAATTGGGGAAAAAATAAAGAAAGTTATTGATACTGAAACTGATCCCTGGGGTGTCAAAGTAACTGATGTTAAAATTAAAGACATTGAACTTCCAGAAAATATGAAAAGAGCAATGGCACATCAAGCAGAAGCTGAGCGTGATAGGCGTGCAAGAATAATCTTGGCACAAGCAGAAGAACAAGCAGCTAGAAAATTACAAGAAGCTGGATCAATAATAGATAAGTCCCCTTCAGCATTAAAATTAAGATTATACCAAACTTTATCTGAAATTTCAGCAGAAAAGAATTCTACAATAGTATTCCCATTCCCAGAAGAGATGTTAGAATTTTTCAGTAAAAAGAAGAAAGAATAAATTAATTTCTTTTAATTTTGATAGTAAGAGCTTTTTCTGTATTTTAAACAATACTTAGTGTAAATAATACGTATACTAAATCACAATAGTATTTATAAATAAGTGTACATATTACACTAACTAGGCATACAAAACTAATAACACATGCTAGAATAAGTGTAGATTATACACTAAGGAGAAAACAAAATGAAATTCAATATAACAACAAACCCACAACATTACACTGATAAATACTTTTCAAGAACAAAGCAAATATTAGAAGCAGAAGGATTAAATCCATTTGTACGTGCTCAAGTTTTCATAAGACGTGGTCCTGGTTATCTAGCAGGAATTGATGAATCATTAGAGTTACTAGAACAATCACCTTTAGTTGAAAATGGTGGAAGAGTTTATTCTTTACAAGAAGATACAACTTATCACCCTAAAGAAACCTTAATGTTAATAGAGGCACAAGTTCAAGATATCATAGAATTAGAAACTCTTTATCTTGGAATATTATCTGCTGAAACTACAAAAGTAAATGATCATCAAGGTATTGATTTATTTAATGTACGTGATAATATGCAAAAAGTTGTTTCTCTTGCTAATGGTCGTCCAGTTTCTTATTTTGGGGCAAGACACTGGCATTACAAAAGTGATGAATCAATTTCAAGAGCAGCGTTTAAAGGTGGTGCTTCTTCAGCTTCCACTGATGTTGGTGCAGCAACCTCTGGCCAAGAAGGAATAGGTACTATACCTCATGCATTAGAAAATATTTATGCTTTCTATAAGGGTCAGGAGAATGCAGTTGTTGAATCAACCTTAGCTTTTGATCGTGTTATGGATGAAAGTATTCCTAGAGTTGCTTTAATCGATTATGCTAATAGGGAAATAACAGATTCAATTGAAACAGCTCAAGCATTAAATGGAAAATTATCTGCTGTACGTGTTGATACTTGTGGGGAAAATATAGCACAAGGAGCTTTAGAGTTACCTTCTGAAGAATTTTCTTATCCCAAAGAGCATGAAAAATATTGGATAGGTACAGGAGTCACAGTTACAGGAGTATATGCATTAAGACAAGGATTAGATGCAGCTGGTTTTGAAGATGTTAAAATAATGTTGACCAGTGGATTTGGTAATCCAGAAAAAGTTGAAGCTTTCGTTGAAGCTGAAAATTATCTTGGAGTAAAATTATTTGACGGATTAGGTGTAGGTGGAATTTTCGAATCAAGAATGGCGACTATGGACATTGTTGCTGTTGGTCCATCTCTAGAATCATTAGTTTCAATGTCTAAAACTGGCAGAGAATACAGTCCAAATCAAAAATTAAAACTAAGATTGGGTGGTAGAAAATGAAAGTTCAAACTTTAAGTGTTATTGCTGGAAGTAAAGCTTGTAATGCTCGATGTCCTTTCTGTGTTGCAAAAATGACACCTTCTCAAGGCATAACATTAGAACAACCAGAAGTTAATTGGCGTAATTTAAGAAAAGCAGCAATATTTGCAAAACAAAGTGATGTATCTACAGTATTAATCACAGGCAAAGGGGAACCTACATTATTTCCTCAACAAATAACTGATTACTTAGAAGCACTTTCAGAATTTGATTTTCCTTTTATAGAAATTCAAACAAATGGATTAACCTTAGCTGAAAATAATGAGCAATATCTAAAACAATGGTACGATTTAGGATTATCAACAGTTGCCATTTCAATATCTCATTATGATCCTGAAAAGAATAAGCAAGTTTACACACCTGATAGACCTTACATGAATTTGCCTAATTTAATAAATAAATTACATGAAACTGGACTTTCAGTAAGATTAACTTGTGTCGCATTAAATGGATTCATAGATTCTGCTTCCGAATTAGAAAGTATAGTGGGATTTGCTCAAGAAAATAATGTGGAACAATTAACCATAAGTCCAGTCAACAAACCAAATGAATCTAAAAGTTTAGATATTTATGATTGGGCAACAGAACATGCATTAAAATCTAACCAATTACAAGATATTTCTAATTATCTTTCTGAAAAAGGAACAAGATTACTAGAGTTACCACATGGGGCTGTAGTTTATGATGTAGATGGACAAAATGTTTGCTTAAACAATTGTCTAACCAGAACAACAGATTCTGAAAACATTAGACAATTGATTTTCTTCCCAGATGGTCATCTAAGATATGATTGGGAATACCAAGGAGCAATTTTACTATAGGAGGTAAATAAAAATGAAAATATTTTGGGATGTAGATACACAAAACGATTTTATGAATGAGGGAGGGGCATTATATGTTTCAGGGGCTGAAGAAATAAAACCTAATTTAGCTATGTTAACAAATTATGCAGAGCACAATGGCATACCTATTTTAGGTTCTGTAGATAAACACTTTGGAACTTCAAGGTATCAAGAGAGGGAAGGGGAACTTACAAAATGGGGTGGACCGTTTCCAGAGCATTGTATGGCTGGAAGTCAAGGTCAAGAAAAAATTCCTGAAACTCTAATTTCAGATCCTACTTCAGGTTGGAAAGGTCAAGAACTTATTGATCTAGCAAGGTATATTCCAAATCCCTTAACTGAAGAAAAATTAACACAACAACAAATAGAAATGAATGTGGAAATGATACAACACACATACCACCAAATACCTGTTTTAGCAAATAAATGTACTCCTCATGCAATGCCTGTATCACGTCATTGGGGGGGATTTTATTTTGAAAAACAAAGCTATGATGTGTCAACCAATCCATTAACTAAAAAAGTTCTAAACATGCTTGGGCCAGAAGAGGCAGTAGTTTATGGTGTTGCAACAGATTATTGTGTAAAAGCCGCTGTTTTACACTTGCAGGATCTGGGAATTCAGTGTAATGTTGTAGAAGACGCAATCAGGGGAATTACACCAGAATCTTCACAAAAAGCATTAGAAGAAATGGTTCAAGCAGGTGCTAGACTTGTACAAACTGAAGAAGTTTTAGGTGGTGTAATATGAAAATTAAAAGAGCATACTTTACAAATGGAGTTGAAAACGCAGCAGGTGAATTAGCTGATGAAGTGATAAAATTAACAAGAGGGACTGGAGCAGAAGGTGGTGTTGTTGGATTAAGTGGAGGAATTGATTCAACAACAGTGGCCCATTTGTGTAATTATGCTTTTAATAGAGAAGAAGGTCAAGAAAGAAAATTACAACTATATGGTGTAGTAATGCCCTCAAAAGTTAATGATGTAATGGATGAACAAGATGGTCTAAGGGTTGCAAATAATTTAGGTATTGAAAGCACAGTCATTCCAATTGAACCTATAGCAGAATCATTTGTGGGACAAATTCCAGAAATTAAAAGTGAATTTGATAGGGGAAATTTGTATTCTGAAGTAAGGGCCATTATTCTGAGCAGAGTTGCTGCAGTTAATAATTGTAGGGTTATGGGTACTGGAAATAAAGATGAAGACTATGTTTTAGGTTATTGTACTAAAAGAGGAGATGGTGCTGTTGATAATAACATCTTAGGAAATCTTCCAAAAAGGTTAGTTAGAGAATTAGCTAGACATTTATCTGTTTCAGAAGATCTAGTAAGCAGAGTACCTACTGCAGGATTATGGGGCAATCAAACTGATGAAAGCGAATTAGGATATAGTTATGATCAGGCGGAAATAATACAAGATGGATTTGATCAAGGATTTTCCACATCACAAATTGGAGAGATTACTGGATTCCAAAGATGGACTATTGATGATGTCGCAAAAAGACACAACATTACAGAGCACAAAAGAAACACACCACCTATTGGAAAAGTAAGTTTGTCTTACGGGGTGATTTAAATGCAAGAAAAATACCAAGCACCCTACCTTATACCTCAGATAGCTACGGCAACAGACATAATTATTGAGTACACTCAAGACGATAAATCGGGTATTATTTTAATTGAAAGGAGATATCCTCCTATTGGCCTCGCTTTACCTGGTGGTTTTACTACATGGGGTTTAGACTTCGAAAAAAACGCAGAAAAAGAAGCTAAAGAAGAAACTGGTTTGACTGTTAGATTAAAATCTCCTGAACATCCTATGTGTGTTCATTCTAGACCTGATAGAGATCCACGAGGCCATATTGCTAGTTTTACATATATTGCGCAAGGTTCTGGAGAACTAAAAGCAGGGGATGATGCAAAAGAAGCAAGACTTTATTCCTTACATGAAGTACAAGAATTACTAGACTCCAATGCTTTAGTTTTCGATCATGATCGAACACTAAAAGAATATTTATGTTTAAGGGAGTTTAAATGAAATATTTTAAAGATTGGAATTTATTTGAAAAAAGTTGGTTATTAATCTTCACTTTAATTAACCTCTATTTATTTTTTGTATGGCATGACACACTCCTTGGATTAGTTGCATCTTTAACAGGTATGATTTGCGTAGTATTAGTTGCAAAAGGAAAAATTAGCAATTATTATTTTGGTATTGTTAATGTAATTGCTTATGCATATATCTCCTATCAAAGTAGATATTACGGAGAGGTAATGTTAAACCTATTTTATTTTCTCCCAATGCAGTTTGTAGGGTTATATTTCTGGAGAAAAAACATCAACAAAGAAAAATCTAATGATGATGTATTGATCAATAAATTATCAGGAAAAGAAAAACTACTTTGGTTAGTAGTATCTATTTTAGGAGTTTTCAATTATGGTGTATTTTTACTTTATCTTGGTGGAACTTTGCCTTTTGTAGACTCAGCTTCTACAATATTATCCATAATTGCAATGATATTAATGGTAAGAAGAGTAGTAGAGCAATGGATATTATGGATAGTTATAGACCTAATTTCAATCTTCATGTGGTTCTACATTTTAACACAGGGGGGAAATGAAATTAGTATGTTAGTAATGTGGTCTGCTTTCTTAGTAAATGCAATATATGGTTATTACAACTGGAAAAAAATGGAGGTGAAAAATGTCAACAGGATTGTTCCTAGGAAAGTTTGCGCCTTTCCATAGAGGACATCAATTTGTAATTGAATCAGCATTAAGTGAAGTTGATAAATTAATTGTAATAATCTATGATTGTCCGCAAACAACTAATACCCCATTACAGGTAAGATCTAGTTGGATAAAAAAGCTCTATCCTCAAGTAAAAGTAATGGATGCTTGGAATGGCCCCACACAAATAGGCTACACTAAAAAAATTAAAAAAATGCAAGAAGATTACATTTTAGATCTACTCCAAGGAAAGAAAATAACACATTTTTACTCAAGTGAACCTTATGGTGATCATATGAGTAAATCATTAAATGCAAAAAATTGTTTAGTAAATTTGCAAAGAAATAAAGTCCCAATATCAGCTACAAAAATTAGAAAAAACCTCCATAAATATAAAAATTACCTAGATCCTATTGTTTACAAAGATTTAATTTATAATATAGTAATTCTTGGTGCACCTTCATCTGGAAAAACAACTTTAACTAAAAAATTAGCAAAAAAATATAATACTATTTGTATGCCAGAATATGGTCGTGAATATTGGGAAAAGAATCAAATTGGTAGAAGATTAACACTTAAACAATTATTAGAAATTGCTCAAGGTCATATCAAAAGAGAAGATAAATTATTAACAAAAGCTAACAAATTTTTATTTACAGATACAAATGCAATGACAACGTACTTGTTTTCTCTTTACTATCATAATAAAGCGAATTCTAAATTAAAAAAACTAGCAAAAGATTGCTATTCTCGCTATGATTTAGTCTTTGTATGTGATATTGATATTCCATATGATAATACATGGGATCGTTCAGGAGAAACAAATAGGGAAATTTTCCAAAAACAGATACTAGCAGATTTAAAAGAAAGAAAAGTTCCATTTATTATCCTTAATGGTTCTTTAAAGGAAAGGACAAAAAAAGTAGAAAAAATACTAAATCAATTCAAAAAATATAAAAATTTAATGGAGTTAAAAATACAATGATACTAGAATTAGCAGTAGGAGACGCATATGGTGCAGGTTTTGAATATACAGATCACGATTTTGTAACCAATCACAATACACTTTCAGGATATGTTCCCCATCCTATATTTGGTATAGGTCATGGTGTGTACACCGATGATGCTCAGATGACTTTAGCAATAGCAGAATTATTAATTTCTAATGATCCTTGGACTCCATTAAATTTAGCTAATAAATTTGTTGATGTTTTTAAACGAGATCCAAGAGAAGGCTATGCTTCTAAATTTTATGAATTTTTGCAAGAAGTTAAATCTAGTGAGGAATTTTTAAGAAAAATAAATCCAAATAGTGAAAAATCAGGAGGTGCAATGCGTGCTTCACCATTAGGATTCATTCCAGATATGGGGGAGTTAATTAACTATGCAACAATTCAAGCACAAATTACACACAATACATCTATTGGAATAGATTCATCAATAGCTGCAGCATTAATGGTTCATTATTTTATCTATAATTTAGGTTCTAAAAAAAATTTAGGGGAATTTATAGAATCATATGTTCCAGGTGAATGGTCAAAACCATGGTCTCAAAGAGTGGAAAAAGAAGGATTTATGCATGTTAGAGCAGCCATTACAGCAATAAAAGAAGAAGATTCCCTATCATCTATATTAAAAAGATCAATCAATTTTGAAGGTGATACAGATACAGTTGCAACTATTGCTTTAGCTGCAGCTTCAGTTTCTTCAGAAATAATTCAAGAGTTACCGCCCGTATTAGTTGAAAATTTAGAAAATGGTGAATATGGTAGGGCATACTTAATTAATTTAGATAAAAAACTCAGAAAAAGGTTTAGTCAAAATATTTAAATAACCTTATTGTAACCTTAACCTTATGAAATATGAAAATCCTGCAGTAACTGTTGATATTGTAGTTTTTACAATCCAAAATGAAGAACTTAAAGTTTTACTTGTAAAAAGAAAAATAGATCCATATAAAAATTCTTGGGCCATTCCAGGTGGTTTTGTAAAAATTGATGAATCATTAGAGGATGCAGCCGTTAGGGAATTAAAGGAAGAAACAGGAGCTTCAGGATTGTATTTAGAGCAGCTTTATACTTTTGGAAATATTAAAAGAGATCCAAGACAAAGAGTAATTACAGTTTCTTATCTAGCTTTAACAAATTCAGATAAAATAGAACTTAAAGCAACCACTGATGTTTCCGATGCAAAATGGTTCTCACTTAAATCATTACCTTCTCTAGCTTTTGATCATGATAAAATTTTAAAATATGCATTAAAAAGATTAAAATGGAAATTTGAATACACAGCTGTAGCTTTTTCATTACTACCTAAAAAGTTTACCTTATCCCAATTACAAGAATTATACGAAATTGTTTTTAATAAAAAATTTGATAAAAGAAACTTCAGAAAGAAATTATTTTCTTTAAATATCCTAAAGGAAGAAGAAACTAAAACTGATGTATCTCACAGGCCACCAAAATTATATTCATTAAAGGCAAATATTAGCGAAATTGTTGAAATCATATAGTTTTATATTTTCTCACATTTAACATATTATTTATGGATACATTTAATTTAACTTTCAGAAGATTAGAACTTTTATTCATGGATAAAACTGGAACATATGTTGAAGCTCCAGATGATCCAAGGCATGGTAACTTTGGAGCAGATTATGAGTTAAGTATTGTAAAATTACATCCATCTTTGATTCTGGTAACAGAATGGAAAACGGGCATTTACGAATCAGGAACTGATTATGGACATGGCACAATTTGCGTTGACAACGATTTTACTCCAATGTCTTTAGTAAGAGTTTTTTTAGATGATTATTTCTTCTTTGCTTCTCAAATTGGAGATTTTCCAAGGGAACAGTTAGCTAAAAAAATGAAATTAGCAGAATTAAAGCATAAAAGATATATCCAAGAACCCTTTCCAACTATGGGATTAATTACATCTGTAGAAACTTAATCTTCTTTAACGCTTTCACCATTACTAATTATTCTTGCTAAACTACTAACCCTATCATTCTCTCTTAACTTAATAATTCGTACACCTTGAGTATTTCTCCCAATTATGGAAATACCAGAAGCTGAAGTTCTTATTGTGGTGCCATTTTCAGTCATAAACATTAATTCATCAGTATCAAGTACTGTTTTGATACCAATAACATTTCCATTCCTTTCACTAACCTTAATGTTTCTAACACCTTTTCCACCTCTCTTAATTAACCTATAATCCTCTATGTTAGTTCTTTTACCATAACCATTCTCAGTTATTGTCAGTATTGTACTGTTAGGCTTAGCAACTTCCATACCAATTACTTCATCTTCAACTAATTTAATACCTCTAACTCCAGATGAATTTCTTCCCATAACCCTAACATCTTCTTCTTTAAATCTAACAGCTTGTCCCTTTATACTAGCTATCAAAAATTCAAATTGACCATTACTTAATTTCACATTAACTAATTCATCTTCTTCATTTAATTTAATGGCAATTACTCCACCTTTTCTAGGTTTAGAAAATGTTTCTAATGAAGTTTTCTTAACTAGGCCTTTCTTAGTACAAAACATCAAATTAATATTACTTGCAAATTTTTTAACAGGCAATACTGTGGCAACTTTTTCATTTTCTCCTAGTTGTAATAAATTAACTATTGGCATTCCTTTAGCATATCTGCCACCACCAGGAACTTGATATGCTTTAACTGCATGTAATTTTCCAAGATTAGTAAAGCACAATAAGTAACTATGAGTATTAGAAATAAATAAGTGCTCAACAAAGTCTTCTTCTTTTGTTTTAGTAGCAGTAACTCCAGTACCGCCTCTTTTTTGTAAGTTATATTCATCTAGTGATGTTCTTTTAATATATCCAGAATTTGTTAAAGTTATTACAACATCTTCTTCTTTGATTAAATCTTCATCTTCAACTACTTCCGCACCTTCAATAATTTCAGTTCTTCTTTCATCACCGTATTTTTCTTTTAATTCTAAAACTTCTTCTTTTATAATATTCATAACTCTTTCTTCAGAAGCAAGTATTGAGCTTAATTCTGCAATTATTTCTAGTAAGCCAGCATGTTCTCCTTTTATTTTTTCTTGTTCTAATCCAGTTAATTTCTGTAATCTCATCTCAAGAATTGCATTAGCTTGCTTCTCAGTTAACTTATAACCATTCATTAAAAATTCTCTTGCGATTTCAACGTTCTTACTTGCTTTAATACCCTTTATGATATTATCAATATCCTCTAAAGCAATTAATAATCCCTCTAAAATATGGGCTCTATCTTCAGCTTTTTCTAATTCAAACTTAGTTTTTCTAGTGATTATTCTTTTTCTGTGCTGAATATAATAGTGAATAACATTTCTCAAAGACATTCTTTTAGGTTGTCCAGCAACTAAGGCTAGCATCACAATTCCAAAAGTAGTCTGTAATTGACTGTGTTTATACAATTGATTTAAAATTAATTCAGCATTAGCATTTTTCTTTAACTCAATAACAACTCTAATTCCTTTTTTATTAGATTCATCCCTTATATCTGAGATACCTTCAATTCTTTTATCTCTAACTAAATTAGCTATAGTTTCAAGCATTAAAGATTTATTAACCTGATATGGGATTTCTGTAACTATAATTCTTTTTTCTTCTATTTCTACCTTAGCTCTTAATGTTATTTTTCCTTTACTTTTTGTATATGCTTGTTTAATTCCAGATGTTCCTAAAATCATTCCAGCTGTAGGAAAATCTGGACCCTTAATATATTTCATTAATTCAAGTGAATCAATTTCAGGATTTTCAATCATAGCAATAATACCTTCACAAACCTCAGTCATATTGTGTGGTGGAATGTTAGATGTCATCCCTACAGCAATACCTGAAGTTCCATTCAATAGTAAGTTAGGAATCTTCCCAGGTAGTACAAGAGGTTCTTTCATCGAATTATCAAAATTAGGATTAAAAATAACAGTGTTTTTTTCTATATCTTTTAACATTTCCTCAGCTATCTTACTCAACTTAGCTTCAGTATACCTTTGAGCTGCAGGTGGATCTCCGTCAACCGAACCCCAATTACCTTGTCCTATAACTAAAGGATATCTTAATGAAAAATCTTGAGCCATCCTTGCTAGGGCATCATAAACAGATAGATCTCCATGTGGGTGATATTTACCCATACAATCTCCAACAATTCTTGCGGATTTTTTTGTTTGTTTATTATGTTGCAATCCTAACTCTTGCATTGTAAATAATATTCTTCTATGGACTGGCTTTAATCCATCATGAACATCAGGCAAAGCCCTTCCAGTAATAACTGACATAGCATAATCTAGGTAAGCTTCTTTCAATTCAGTTTCAACTAATCTTTTTTGAATTTGCTCTGCCATTTTATGCAACCATTAGTCCTCCAACATTTTCTTGCGGAATTTCAAAATGAAAACCTTTTGAATTTGCATAATTTAACCATTTTTGATAATAAGTAGGTAAACTCTCCTCAAATATCTCAGGGCGGTCACAATCTTTTTCAATACCTACTCCTTGTAGTTGTCCAATTCTTTCATCTGAAACACAATTATGTAATACAGAATAATTTTCATCAGTCAAATCAATATTCAAATTAAAAGCTAATGAACTTAAAGCAGTTATAGTTGCTAAGGTCCCTATACCTTTTCTTTTTAATTGTTCGGCTCCAAACTCCCAAGAATCTTTAATCCCTATTAATGGATAACACAATCTCCAACCAATTTCTTGATTAGCCAAATCAACTGAAAAAGAAGTATAACCAATATAAACCTCTGATATGTTATGATTAAAACGAGTAAAAATATAATCTTCACATGCCATTAATTGTTCAGTAGCATGGGTCCTAGTTTGGAATTCTCTTTGTAATTCTAGTCTACTTAATCCTACTACATAATCTACAAAATCATACACTTTCATTTCTTCTATTAATTCTTGTCCCATTTTAAATATCTATATTTTTTGCTTCCCTGGCATTTTCCATAATGAATTTTCTTCTAGGTTGCACATCCTCACCCATTAATACCGTAAACATCTGATCTGAAGCTACAGCATCCTCCACTGTAATTTGTTTTAAAATTCTAGTTTCAGGGTCCATTGTAGTTTCCCACAATTGCTCAGGATTCATCTCCCCAAGTCCTTTAAATCTTTGAATATCAATATTTCCTATTTCTTTTCTTTTCTCTTCTAGTTCACTATCTGAAAAAATATAATTATCCTTTCCACCTTTTCTATATTTATACAATGGTGGATAGGCTAGGTAAATATAACCAGCATCAATTAATTCTTTTAAATATCTATAAAAGAATGTTAATAATAAACAAGCAATATGATTCCCATCAACATCCGCATCAGCCATTATAATAATTTTATGATATCTTGCTCTTTCTAAATCAAATTCATCCCCTATTGCAGCACCTATAGCTAAAACAACTGGCATTAATTTTTCATTCTTCAAAATTTTATCCATTCTAGCTTTTTCTACATTCATCATTTTTCCCCATAAAGGTAGAATTGCTTGGAACTCTCTAGCTCTTCCCATTTTCGCGCTACCACCGGCCGAATCTCCTTCAACGATGAATAATTCAGACTTACTTGGATCTTTACTTTGACAATCAGCTAACTTTCCAGGTAAACTTCCAGAATCTAAAATTGATTTTCTTCTAGTTAATTCTCTAGCTTTTCTAGCAGCTTCTCTTGCTTTAACTGCATCAACAATTTTCCTAATCATTTCTTTAGCTTGAGCAGGATTTTCTTGTAAATATGTTGTTACTCCTTCAAACACTATTGAGGAAGTAATGCCTCTAATTTCAGAATTCCCTAATTTAGTTTTAGTTTGTCCTTCAAATTGAGGATCTGGAACTTTCAAAGATAAAACTGTGGTTAATCCTTCCCTAACATCTTCACCTTCAATTTTTATTGAATCTTTATTATTTTTTTTAATATAACTATTAATTGCTCTTGTTATAGCAGCTCTCCAACCTTCTTCATGAGTTCCACCTTCAACTGTATTAATATTATTAACAAAAGTTAATGTTTTTTCTTGATAATTAGAATTATACTGCATAGCAACTTCAACTATAGTTTTATCTTGCTCTTTTTTAACATAAACAATATCACCTATAACTTGAATATTTTTACTTTGATTTAACTCTCTAACAAATTCTTTTATTCCACCTTCATAATTATACTCTTCTTTCTTTTCTTTGCCTTCATCCTCTATTTTAATTTTCAATCCAGCATTTAAGAAAGCTAATTCTTTCATTCTATTTTTTAATCTATCAAAATCAAAATTAATATCATCAAAAATTGTTTTATCAGGGTAAAACCTAACAGTAGTTCCAGTTTTACTAGAATTCTCTTTCACACTTAATTCTGTTTGTGGTAGTCCTTTAGCATAACTTTGCTGATATACCTTTCCATCTCTATGTACTTCTACTTCTAATTTTTCAGATAGGGCATTTACAACTGAAATTCCAACACCATGTAATCCTCCAGAAACTTGATAGGCTTTTTTATCAAATTTACCTCCAGCATGTAGCACAGTCATTACAATTTCTAAAGCTGGTTTTTTCTCAATTGGATGTATATCTACTGGAATTCCTCGTCCATTATCTTGTATGCTTACACTATTATCTTTATGTAATATAACATTAATTTCATCACCATGGCCACCCAAATGCTCGTCAACCGCATTATCTAATACTTCCCATACCAAATGATGTAATCCTCTAATATCAGTACTACCTATATACATTGAGGGTCTATGTCTAACTGCTTCTAGTCCTTTCAATACTTGAATGTCTTTTGCTGAATATTCGGCCATTTTTTTTAAGAATATGTATTAAAATAAGGATCTTCATTTATATACTTTTTGCCGCTCAATTCCTTAAAATACTGTCAATACAAGACTCCTATTGCCTAAAAATAATTTTCAACATGAAATCATTTATAAAGAAAACTCCATTTTGTAATAGTAACAAAAACAAGGTCAAAATAAGCTTGTTTTACCAGAAAAGTTTAATCTAAAAGTTCATTCCAATTAACAGGTTTTAATAAAATATGACCTTCATCAATACCTAATACATTTGCTATATTTTCTCTTTCTAATTCTGCACCAGACATTATATAAATTTTATCTGCATCTACCTCATTATCTACCAAATATCTTCCAAAAACCATCCCACCCATCCTATTAGATCCACCGGGTCTTAATGGATTTTGCATATCTAAACAGTATACAGAGTATGTATCACCATTACTATCAAATATTTCTCTAGCAGTTTCTACGTCACCACTTATCTCTACTTCTCTACCTAAATTCTCTAATTTTCTTCTAATTCTTCCAGCATATAATTCATCATCTTCTAATATGAAAACTTTATCTGTCATTTAATTTATATTTAATCTCTTCTACCTTAAATTTTAACCTATTTTAACATTATAAAAGTAACTATTTATAAGTAGTTAATACATAGAAAGATTTATATATCAAAATAACATATTAATTAAAAATGTATTCAAGACTTTTAATAAAATGGGCGGAATCACAAGATCCCTCAGAAAAATTAGTTGTTCCCTACTCTACTAAGGGATTATTAGCTAGATTAAGGTATGATGTTGATAAAAATACACCCCTTTTAGGAGAAAAAATAGCACCATTATTAGCTGATATTGAAACTTTTCTAAATCTACATGAACCTATGGATTCAATTGATGAAATAGAATCATTACGTGCAGGATTTAACTTAGCAAATTTAGAAGATTTTAATCCCACATTAGGTGTTTATTCTGCAAGATTAGAACAATTAAGGGATAAAATAGCACTTGAAAATAATATAGAATTAGAATTTTAAAAAAAGTTAATTATTTACCTGTTTGTTTCCTTATATAATTAATACCTCCTCTATCTACAAAAAATTCATGAGCCGCAGAGTATAAGCTCTTAAATCTATTCTCTCTAATTTCGGCTGAATAATCGCCCTCAATGTGCACACCTAAAAATGGAGATAAGTTAGGAATATTTAATTTTTCAAGACTAGGTTGATCTGTAGGATCTGCATCTAATGCAGTATAATAATCTCTCCAAAAATCGTCCGTACTTTTATATAATTGACAAACACTCATAACATCTTCACTTGATAAATCACCACCAGTTATTAATTCAAAATCAGTTAAACTTGCTTCCAAACTTTCAACAGCTCCAAGATATTCTTTTCTTTTAGATTTTATTTTATCATCATCTCTACCATCCATATAACATTTTATAGCTGTTCCAAAACTACCCCCGATTAAAGCACTAAATACGTAAAAGGGTGGCCTCAATAGTGATTGCCCCATTGTAAAAGCTGCCCCAATAACATTTGCAACAATAATTGTTCCAATAACATACTTTTGCAAACTTCTTTCTTCTTTATTTTTTAAAATAGATTTTTTTGCACTCTCATATATGTCATATGCAGGTAACAAGCGTTTTTTAGCTAATTCTTCCAAATGATCAAAATTAGAATTATTCCCTGGTAAATCATCCTCATTTAATCTATTAGTTAAATTTACAAAGTATGTACTTATTAACTCACGTCTTTCATCAGATTCAATTAATGGAGATTCCCACTCATCAAAAAGATCTTCCCCTACTTTTCTTAATGTAATTTCTTCTTTCATTTTTCCTAAAATTGTGTATTTACTAAATAGTAAAAATTTATAAATCTTGGTTTTTCATTATTATTTAAATTCAGCTAAAAGTTATGACTTAATTAATCAAAATAATTTTTTTAAAGATAATTAAACAAAAGAACAAATCAAAATTTACTTTTCTTAGCTAACCTAAATAATAATCCTTTTTTATTCATTAATTCTTCATAGTTACCTTGCTCAACAACCTTGCCATTATCTAGTACATAAATTAAATCAACATCTTCTATTGTGCTTAATCTATGTGCAACCATTACAACAGTTTTATCTTCTTTTAATTCATTTAATGCATTTTTAACAACTTTCTCTGTTGCATTATCTAGTGCTGAGGTAGCCTCATCAAATATTAACATCGGAGTTTTTAATAAAAATGCTCTTGCTAAACTTAGTCTTTGTCTTTGTCCACCACTTAATTTAACACCATTTTCCCCAATTAAAGTATCTAACTTATTATCTAATTTATCTATAAAATCAAAAGCAGATGCGTGCTTTAGTGCATCCCAAATATCTTTCTCTTTATAATTCCATTTAACACCATATGTAACATTAAATTTTACAGTATTAGAAAACAAATGACTCTCTTGAGGCACTATACCAATAGATTTACTTAAAGCATTTCTAGTATAATTTTTTATATTTTTTCCATTTAAGATCACTTTACCTTTACTAACATCTTCTAATCTTAATAGTAATCTAAGTAAGGTACTCTTTCCACCACCAGAAGGTCCAACAAATGCTATCCTTTTACCCTTAGGAATTTTTAAATTAATATTTTGTAGTGCATCTTTTTTTGTTTCATAATCAAAACTTACATTCTCTAAAATTATCCCAGGTCCTCCTTTAATTTCTTCATTAATCTCAGGCTTTAATATTTTCAATTTATCCTCAATTAATAATAATTCCTCCACTCTTTGTATACTAGTTCTAGCTTCATGGTAGGTTGTGTACATATTAGCTAATTGATACAGTGGATTATACAAAAAGAATGAATAAAATAATATAGCAAATACTTCCCCTCCAGTTATTATTCCCTTGTATGCAAAATAAGCTCCAAAAAATATGAGTATCATTCTAGAAAGTTGGATTAAAGTTCCTTGAATGAATTGCATTTCATTTTGTGCTCTAATCTTTTTTTGATTCAGTTCATGTCTTAATTGATCATTTTCTTCTAAATCTTTATTTTCTCTTTCTTCATTTCCTAAAGATTTAATTAAAAAAATATGATTTAAAGATTCAGTAGCATTTCCAGAAATTAGTTCTAATTTTTTATTAATTTCTTTTTGATGTTCTTTAACTTGTTTAGTTTTCCACCATGTTGTTAAGGCAAATATGGGCAAATTAGCTATAACAACTAATGCAAGTCCCCAGTGTAAATAAAATGCATAACTTAGCACCACAATAAATATTACAAAGTTATGAAAAAATGTGTTTATTATAATATCAAATAATTGCGTTATATCTTGTCTTGCTTTACTTAATTTCTGTACATTCTCACCTGATTTGTTATTTTCATGATATCTTAATGGAAGTGTAAGCAAGTGACTATAACCTCTATAAAAAATATCTAACCCAATTTTATCAGTGTAATGTTTGATGAAGTAATTTGATAACGTATTAAATACTCTTGCAGTCAATGCAGCTAAAATCCAAAATCCCAAAAAAATTAATAATTGTTTAAAGTAATTATTTTTAACATTCTCTCCAACATCTGTAAGAAAATTATCAAATAAATGTCTCATAAACTGTGCATCTAGTAGTGTTGCAAATGTTCCAACTCCAACTAATAAGAATAATGAAAGAATTTTCCACCTATATGGTTTTATAATTTCTCTAATAACTTTTTCCTTAAAAATCTTTAACATGATTAGCTAAATTAAAATCTTATTAAAAAGGTTTGTTTTAATTCCTAAATTGATTTTTCAATCGTATCGTAAGCCTTATAAAAATTTGCATCCTTATAATTATATGAAAAAAATAATCTTAAGCGGAAGCATGAAATTTCGTGATACAATCAAAGAAACTATGACTCAATTAAATGCTCTAGGTTTTGAAGCTTTATTTCCTAATATTGATTCTAATCCTTCAAGCACCTCTGAGGATAAATTAAAATTTACAAAAGAACATTTTAAAGCAATAGAAGAATCAGATGCTATTTACTTCATATTGCCTAGTGGTTATATGGGTGTTTCAGCTAAGATTGAATTAGGTTACGCTTTAGCATTAAAAAAACCTGTATTTTTCTCAGAATTAACTAATGATGTTGATCTAGATCCTTTCCTAACAAAAGTAATTTCTCTTGATTCATTAGAATCTTTTAAAGAAGTTGCTTAAATAACTTCTATTAGTTTTATTTCTTTGTATAGTTTAATGCTTTCCACTAGGGTCTACAATAATTTTTTTGTAACATAAACTTATTAAATGCAAAATATAGTTTCAAGTTATGAAGATAGCTTTTTTTGAGCTAGAAGACTGGGAAAAAAAGAGGTTTAATTTAAATTTAAAGAAACATAATTTATATTTCTTTGATAAACCTTTAAAGAAATCAGATTTACCTAAATTAAAAACTATTGATATTTTATGTGTTTCTGGTTACTCTCATATTAATAAATCAATAATAAGTTCTCTACCTAAATTAAAATACATTACAACAAGATCAACAGGATTTGATCATATTGATATTAATAATTGTAAAAAAAATAACATAAAAGTTTCTAATGTTCCAACCTATGCAGAAAGTACAGTAGCAGAACATACTTTCGCTTTAATTCTAGCTTTATCTAGAAAATTATATCCTTCCATTAAACGTACACATGAAGATAATCATTTTGAAACTGATGAAACGCTGCGTGGATTTGATTTAAAAAATAAAACTCTTGGAGTTATTGGTTATGGCCATATTGGCAAGCATGTTGTTAAAATTGGATTAGGTTTTGAAATGAATGTATTAGTTTATGATATTAGGCCTAAAGCAACTATTGCTCATGATTTAGGATTTACTTTTTCAACTTTAGATAAATTAATTAGGGATTCAGATGTTATTTCTTTGCACTTACCCTATAATAAATTAACACACCATTTAATCAATAAATCTAAATTTAATAAAATGAAAAAATCAAGCATTTTAATTAATACTTCACGTGGTGAATTGATAAAAACTTCTGATTTAATTTCATCTTTAAAGAAGAATAAGATTGCAGGAGCAGCATTAGATGTCCTAGAAGGTGAAGCTTTAATCAAAGAAGAGAATGAATTATTAAAGAATGAATTTAAACTTCATCCTGAAACTCGTACTTTACTCCAAGATCATGAATTAATGGATCTAGATAATGTTATTATAACACCCCATAACGCTTTCAATTCTCAAGAATCACTTAATAGAATTATTTCTACTACAATTGACAACATAAAATCATTTTCTGATAAAAAAATTATTAATGAAGTTTTTTAATTAATTAAATTTCCATAGCTAAATAATCACGATACAAATTAAATTCATATAGAAAATGGTTCGATTTACTCTGGAATTTTTCAAATTAGTAACCTTTATAAATATTTACTATTTAGTAGTTATATGGCAGGAGAAGAAATAGGTTTTAGACAAGGTACAAGAAGTCTTATGATGGTTCAAGAATCAGTAAGACCTGAATCATTTAGTCAATTAGAAAAAGTAGCAAGAAGAAAATGTGATCTTGTTACTATACTAGATGAAACAGATGACTATCTTGCATTAGCAAACTTACTTCAAGGAAGAAATCTAGAACCAATTACTGGAAATGAAACAGCATTAGATATGGCAAGAGTAAAAGGTGATCCTTGGGGAATTCAGATAGCTGCAATAAATGGTGATCCCACAGAATTTTTAACTGCTGAAGTACAAGGAAAATTAAGAAGTGTTTTTGAAATCTATGATTCTATTTTAGAGCTTACTGAAATAGAATATAATGGAACTTTCCACTTAGGTCAATGTGATATTAAAATATATGGTGAATTCCAACCACAATTAGTTTCTAATTAAGTACACAATCTCCGAATATAATTTCTCAATTCACTAAGATAATCTTTAGGCCATTTTCCATGACCATTATTTGTCAAAACTAACTTTTAAATTTCAAAACTTCTTAACTTCCTTACTAACTGATCTACTTGAACTTTAAAATTACCCCATTTTTCATTTTCTCTTGCAAAATCAAAATACATTGTTGTTAATCTAGCTAAATCTTCATTTGGAATAGAAAGAATTAATTCCCTTCCTTGATACCCTCTACCTCTTTCCATCTTTCTACGATTAGTTTCTAGTAAATTTAAATTTTCTTCTAACCTAAATTCATAAAAACAATCATGAGATCCGGAACTAAACTGCATAAGTCCATATGAACCTAGTCCTCCATCCTCATTAAAGTTACCTAAATGTATCTCTCTAATTGTATCTTCAACAGCTTTTACAACTTCATCTACATCACTTTGTTGATCACCATACAATTGTTCCGAAGAATCTTCAAGTATATCTTCTATATTTTCAAATAAATTAGGTCTTTTAAGATGTAAATTAACAAGCCAAAGTAATGCAGGAAAGCCTAAATGATACATATTCCCCATATTTACACAAGTTTCAACATCTTCATCACTAATTGCAAATATCATATCACTATGTGAAGCAACTTTAAATCTATAATCCATAAGAAAATTTCTTAATCAAACCTTATAATCATTTATTTCATTAAACATAATGTTTCTACCAAATTAAAGAGCCCCCTCAAAACTCATAATCATTCACATTCATTAGTTCCATTTAATTTTTGTCTAAATATTTCTTGAACCTCATCAGAAAATATAATTTCTTCCAAACTACCATCCTTACCTATGACTTTTCCATTTTCACTGTTTCTATTTGTTTTAACTACACCTTTTGGACTAATACTAATTCCAACTAATCTTTTTAAACCATTTTCAAACGCATTTCTTCCCAAATAACCAATATTTGTAGAAAATAAATATATTGGCATCTCTAATGATAGTTCTGTTAACCTTATTATAGATTCATTATATTGATCAGTACTCAATTGGATATTTCCATCGCCATTACAAAGCTTTGAGGTATAAGTTCCAAAGATCGAACCAATCTCTATCATCGATTCTACAAAGTTTTTACTTGTAACTTCCTCCCAATTTCCTGGCAATAATGTCGAAGAGTAACCACAAAGAACTTTTCTTTCATGTAATAGTGAAATGGCATTAGTGGCATTTTTAAATGCCCCATTCCCTCTTCTTTGATCATTTAATCTCTCTAATCCATCTAGGCTTATTACTGCAGAAATATGAGGCATATTAGCAATTTTATCTGCTATTTTTTCATCAATAAAATCACCATTTGAACAAAAACTAAATGTTACATTTGGAAAATTTGATGTAACATCTAAAACTAAATCTTTTGTATTTGCTAAAAATGGTTCCCCACCCATCCAAAATATATAGGCAACACCTATCTTGTATCCAGTCTCACAAACTGATTCAGCAAGTTCCATTGGCATTATGGTGGAATCATTTGCCACATAGCACCCATCACATCGTCTATTACACATATACGATGAGTCTAAGTAAATTGTACTCGGTACTATAGGGCCATCAGAAGATTCTTGAAACATATCAGTTGAAAGATTTCTCTTAGTTAAATCAAATATTGTTCTTGGATTTACTCCTGTCAAAAATCTTTTGGCTAATGCAAAATTATTAGGTATTAATCTACTTATTGTCATACATAAATTTAAAACAATTAACTTATAATATTTACTATAGAATAGTTAATTACCAAACTAAAGAAGCAGCACCAATCAATCCAGCATCTCGAATTTTACTAAATTCAATTCTTTTTGTATCTACTAATGTTTTTTCCTTCATTTTTTCCTTCACAATATTTAAAAAATAGCTTCCACCATCTCTCATGCCACCAGTTAATACAATAACCTCAGGATTAAATGAATTAGCAATAGAGGCAACACCAAGTCCAAGATATTCACCAATGTCTTTAACTGCCTTTTTAGCTTTCTTATCACCCTTCTTAGCTAAATTAACTAAATCAATTAACCACATTTTTTTACCAAAATCTTTCCTAGCTCTTTTCTTTACTGCAGTACCTGAAGCTAAATCTTCTAAATAATTTTCATTATCAATAATAATATGACCAAGTTCACTCTGATCAAACAATTTTCTATTCATAATTACTCCACTACCTATTCCAGTTCCTAAAGTTAATATTACAAAATTTTTCTCTTTTCTATTTATAATTTCAGCTAAAGAAGCACAATTAGCATCATTATCCATTCTAACCTTAACTTTATATTTTTTCTCTAAAAATTCTTTCAAATTAAAATTGTTTATTGGTTTTAGGTTAGGTGGATTTAATATTTTTCCTTCTTTATAATCAGCCGGACCAGGGCAACCTATCCCTATAGCCTTTATTTTCCCATCTCTAACTTCTTCTATAGATTTAACAATATTTTCAAGAATTCTTTTTTTACCTTTACTAACTTGAGTATCTATTTTAATTTTTTTAACAATTTTTTTATTTCTTATAAGCCCAGCTTTTATTCCACTACCACCTATATCTAAAGCAATTATATCTTTCACAATATAACTAATAAATTAGTTATTTATATATTTTTTCAATCTAGCTTCAATTAAATTAAAATTCAATCCAGAATGAGAATTAGCATTTTCCTTATATATTTCCTTTACCACCTTAAATTTAAATCCAGCTTTTGTTAATAAATTTTCTACAATTTCTTGCTTCCCCATATTTCTAGAAGTTCCAATTAATACTTTACCATTCTTTTTCAAATAATCTCTAGCTTCAAAAATAAATCTTTTAAAATTTTTATAATAAGGATCAAACACACTTTTCTCAAGTACTGTTAAATTTTCCCTTTCAACATATCCAAAAGGAAAATTCCAAAATATTGTATCAAATCTCATTCTTGGTAGAGGATCAAACATATCTCCTAAAAAAACATTAAGTTCAACATTATTCATTTTAGCATTTTCTTTCGTATTCTCTACTGCATTTTCATTAATATCTGTACAATAAACTTTGCAACCCTTCATTGCAACATTAACACTAACAATTCCACTCCCACATCCAATTTCTGCAAATTCTTCATTTTCTTTAACTTTAATATTTTCTACAAAAAATTCAGGATCTTCAAAATACTTTGGTGAAAATACTCCTGGAAAAATAATAAATTTTGTATCTAATATTTCTATAAAATATTTTTCCTTATGTTTTTCTATTTCTCTTAATTTTTCCTCAGTTCCTTTTATTAATTTTTTATATTCTAAATCTTCTTTTTCCTTTAATCTATCAAAAATATCTTTACTATCCTTTACATCACCCTTTACAACCTCACTAATTTCTATTAAATCCTTTTTTACATTGTTTTTCTTACAGGCATAATAAATACATCCAGAAATAACTTCTTCCCATCTGGGTCCACAAAACAATCCATCTCTTACGTTTTCTCTGTAAACTTTACAAGCATTTTTTATAACCTTTAATGGTAATTTTAGTTTTGTACTTACACCATTTATCTCCATTAAAATTAATCCAATACTTCTTTTTATTTTATCTTCAATTTCTTTACTTTCTACTTTTTCAAAATCTTTAATAAAAAAACCACAATCAAAACAAATTACTTTACCCAGTAATTTAATCTCTTTTACTTCTCCATTACATTTTAAACATTCCATTTTAAACTATAGTTCCATTAACAAATGGCATAGCTAGTCTATTAATTACATCTTTAGCCCTATTAATTTCAAGAGCAAATCCAATATTTTCTGCTGCTATAATCTTAAAGTTGTTTATTCCAATAACTTCTCCTTCAGTGTTAATCAAAGGACCACCAGAGTTACCAGGATTTAATGATACATCTGTTTGAAGATAATAGGGTAAATCATTAATACCTGCTCTATTCTTTCCACTTATAATTCCTTCAGTTGCTGTAAAACTTAATCCTAGTGGGTTTCCTATAGCTACAACTTTTTCACCTAAATTAATATCATCTGAATCCCCTAATTTTAATTCATCAAAATTACCTTCAGCCTTTAAAACAGCAATATCCATTTCCCAATCATAACCTGCCAATTTTAAATTATATACTTCGTCATCATAAGTTATTGCTCTAGCTATTCTTGCCCCATCTAATACATGTGAATTAGTTACAATAAATCCATCTCCACTAATAATAAATCCTGTACCTTGGCCAATATCTGTTTTTATACTAACAATACCCTTTATTGTATCCTCTATCACACCAGAAAAATCAGCACTAGTTCTTGCTTGCACTTTGCTTAAATCTTCCTTTAAATCAGTTTGTTTAGAAGCAATTTCCACTATATTGTTAGTTAATTCCTCAACATGACCTTGAAATTCTATTTTACTTAACTTAATTTCTTCCTCTAAGCTACTCTCTAAATTAATAATTTTTTCATTTAATTTTTCATTGGCATCATATATTGTAAATATCATTAAACTTTGTATAATTGCAACTATTACTATCACACCTAGCAACATTTTCATTATCTTAACATTTTTCATGTTTTTCAATAACTTAGAAAATTTATAAAGCTTAGTTTTAATATTAAAGAAACAAACTTAATTATCACAAATTAGATTTCCATGAACTTGAATTTCTAACTCTATCAAAAGAAAAAGCATTATCTGGATAACTAGTCAATAAAATACCATTTAAATCTTCAAAAAGCTGCTTAGTAGTTTCATATCTTCCACCTACACTATTCAAAACTAGTCCTTTATCACCCAATTCAGTTAAAACTGCATTATCATACTGTTCTTCTTCTTCAATCCTTCCAGCAAGAGTATCAGCTTTTGGACTACAAAAATCCTTCCTTTTAGCATCTATCACAGTTTCATCAACATCAAGATGATAATTAAAATCAAGAGATTCTAATTCAACAGCATCTTTATCAACCCAATCAAATTGATGCAAACTTACACTTTTTAATGGAAAAGCACTTCTATCATTTGATTCAACAAGTGCAGATTCTGGAAATCTTACATCTTCCGCCAATCCCATTTTTACTAGTCTTGTATTAACAGGAACAAGTCCATGAAGATTAATAGTATAATGAAACCTACAGACATTGGCTGGAGCATATTTTTTAGGTCGACCACAAAAAATATATTCAAAGGCTCTTTGAGGGTCCTCTGAATCTGTTTTAGTATAGTGTTCATCTTCAGGATCACTAACATTTAATACTCCTTTCATCATGACTACACCTTGGTTACCTTCTAAAACTTCAGCAACAACATAACTCCTTAAAAATTCTTCTGCATTAAAACCTTCATAATCTCTCCATGTGGCATTTTCTTGTAACCTATCACCTTTATTAAGTGCTCCAGTAACAACTAGAATATCTAATTTTGCAGCTTTAATTAATGTCATCTTTTTAGTTAATATATTTAATTTATAAATAATCCTGTCATTTTAACTTAATATTCGAAAACAACCCTTAAGAAATATATTTTATATTTAATTCAAAACAATTATAAGTTTTTTTATTTATCTAAAATGATGAATAAAATAGACCCTTTAGGATTCAGGTTTTGTTACGCTGCAGTTCATGATAATCCTAATTTTACAAGAGAAGCAGAAATACTTTTTGAATTAGGACAAGGACCTTATATAAATCATCGGAGTAAACCTTCTGAAGATGAAGGGTGGCAAGCACTAGAAAGATTTCCAATTGTTTTAGAGGGGTACAAACTTATTGCATCACATCACGATTTAGATTTTAAAGATCCAAAAGTAGCTGAAGCATACTGGATTGGGACAGATTTAGTTAAAAGTAATTTTAATTTTTCTTCAGTTCATAATTTTATAAGGGATAATTTTCAAAGAGTTCCAAGATTCAACTTAACAGGGAAGAGGGCAGATCATAATCTTTATATCAGTGCTTACGGTATTTTAACTAAACCTGGTGCAACACCTCAGGAAGAAAAAGATTGTAAAATATCAGCTGTATGGTGGGACCATTCAACAAAAGCAGCAATTGATGAAAATGGCAATCCTGTTGAAATAAGTAATCCTTTCGCATTCAATTTACAAGACCTAGATTTAACATTAGCAGTACATAGAGGTATTGCTTGTGATTCAATTGAATCTAAAATTGCTAAAAGAAAATTATCTCACTAACTCTTTCACAACTTGCTTAACATTCCCAGCTTTAGTAACTGCACTAGCTAATAATACTCCATCACAACCTAGTAACTTAGAAACCTGTACATCATGTCTATTAGTAACTCCTGCACCACATAAACATTTTATTTTATTATTCTTAAATAATTTAGAAAATTTCTCAACAATTTTAGGTTTAGATTGTGTAACAGAAATTCCAGTACCAATTAATTCATTAGGTTCATATGCAACATAATCAGGTCTTATCTTAATTATTTTTTTAGCCTCTCTAATATTTGAAGCACAAACTAATGTTTTTAATCCTAAACTATAAGCTCTCTCAACAGTTTTTTTCAGTACTCTAAAATTTAATTTATGTTCAGAGTGATTTAACATTACTCCTTTTATTCCCATTTTCTTAACAGACTCCAGTGTAACAAATCCAGTGTTTCTTCCAGCTTCACCATAATCAGCATGTTGAATAAATATTTCATTCTTAACTTTACTTGCTAAATAAGCGTCAACCGCCTGCACACACATTATTATTTTATTACTAACTTTGCTAATTTCTTTAACTAATTGTTCAGAATCTCCCCCAAACTTATACGTTTTTAAATTAATTATTAAGACCATATTATTTTGTTTAATTTCTCTATTACTCTATCTGGAGTTTTACTTTGCCAAACGTTTCTACCTACAGCTATTCCTGTTGCACCAGTTTTCATAATATCTTTTACATCTTTGTAGAAATTATCTTCACTTTTTTTAGTTCCACCTGCAATTACAACTTTGCATCTTCCAGCTGACTTTACAACCCATTTCAAATCTTCAATCTTTCCATTATAACTTAATTTAGCCATATCTGCACCTAACTCAAGGGCGACTCTTGCTGAATAAGCTAGTATATCTTTGTTGAGTGGATTCTTTACTCCTTCCCCTCTAGGGTATGCCCATAATATTACAGGAATATTTTTCTTATGAGCTTCTCTCTCAATTTTTTCAAACTCTCTAAACATAATATTTTCATGTTTGCTTCCAACATAAATTGTATAACCTACTGCCCTAGCACCTAACTTAATAGCTTCTTTAACCTCACATAACTGTCTAGAAACCGGGTCACCTCTAACTAAACTTGTTTTCCCATTTAATTTAATAATCAATGGAGTTTTTCCATTTTTATATTTTTCAGCAATTCCTTTTTGATAAATAACACCATTTAATTTAGTTCTATTAGCAATATCAATAATGTATTGTGGATCAACATTTTTATCGTTGAAGTCAACAGGGCCATGTTCTAGTCCTTGATCATAAGCTAAATACAAGGCCTTTCCCTTAGTCATAATTTTACTTAAGCTTGCCATTTTTCCACCTCTTTTCTCTTTTATTGATAGAGTTATATATATTATTTTCTATTATCTCCATTAAATTTAAATATTACTAAATATAGATTAAAATATGGCTTTATTACATCTAGGTTTTAAAAGTGTTAAAATTGTTCTTTTCGTTAAAGATTTAGTACAAAATGAAAAGGCTATTGAAGACATAGAAAATGAGTTTAAAGAATTTTTACAAAATCATTTAGAATCTTCAGGTTTTATAATATCTCAAAAAATTAGAGCATATGTAGCCTATATAAGATCTTTAATTCCCAAATTAAGAAAATTAATAGGTAATACTGATAATGAAGAATTACGATCTTTAAATGCAATTAAAAAAACATTAGCCAAGGAATTAGAAATTGATATTTTTAATGATGAAATTTTTGTGGGTAAGGAACAACAATTAATAGCTCAAATAAGTGAAGATGTAGATAATTTAAGAGATCTTTCTAAACAAATTTCATTTGAAGATGCTTCAACAATATTAAATCGAGTAATTGATCTCAATCGTTTAGAATCATTAGTTTCAAATTTGGATGATCTAGAAAAAAAGAAATCACAAAAAAATTTTAGAATAGATAAATATTTATTATTTTTACTCAATAATTTAGATAAAGAAAATTTACAGGAAGTTAAAGATGAAATAATTTCAGTTATAACTTTATTAGAAGAAATAATTAGATTTTCAGTACAAATTGAAGTAGAATTAACTCAAATTACAGCTCTAAGGTTATACTCCTTAAATCATTTTATTGATGCACTTAAATCTGTTGGAGAAAATTATGGTCTTACGCAAGAAGATATAACTAGTTTAGAGTCTGTAAAGGATGAATTAACAATAGTATTAAGTGATGAAGTAAATAGTACTGTTAAAATTTCTAATTTAGATGAACAATTAAAAGCACACCACAATAATTTAATTGAAAAAATACAAAATTCAGAAGTAATACATCAAATTGGTGCAGGAAGCAATGTAAGATTAAGTGTTAAAAGGTACTATGTTTTGGCAAATATGGTTAGGGATGAGTTAGATTTAGATAATGTTTTTTTGACAGATCGTTCTTTACTAATTAGCACTTACCGTAGATTATTTGAAGAAGTTTCAACCTACCCTGAGAGTAAAGTAGATGAAATAATTGGTGAATGGCAACCACGCCTAGATGCATTTAATAAATTAAAATGGTCTTTTAAGAAAATAGATATTAGTCAAATGGGTGTTTGGCCAAAAATGGGTGATTTGGATAGTTTTACTACTTCAGGAAATCTTCCAGATACTGCAAAAAAAATTAAAGCTTTTAGTAATAATTCCTCAGAATTTCGTTGGCCTGATTCATCACCACCTAACATTCAGGCCGATAAAATAATGAAATTCAAATCAATAATTAGAAACGTGGATACTATTTACAAATTATTCCCTATAATTATAACCCAGAGTTGTTCAAGACGTCCAGATGAAAATGTATATAATGGTGATAGTTTAGGTTTTAATTTTGAAGTAACACCATATGATATTGATGATGGTTGTCATCGTGCCGTTGGTTTTGCAATGTCTGGAGTTAAAGAAGTAATGTGTTTTGTAGGAAAGGGTAAAGGTATTTATAAATAAAAAAGTTTAAATAGCATATTAAGTTCAATTAAATATGATTAGTGAAAGAAAATCAAACTCAATACAAAAAAAATATATGGAATTAATTCTTTCAAAACTTAATAATTTAGCTAGACAATTAACAGAAGAGTTAGGGAAAAAAACTAATCAGGAATTAAAATATGATGCTAATGGGGGGGGCAGTACTGCTTCAACAAAGGGTGCAAATACTGATAAAATACATGAGTGCACCATACGTAATGCAAAATTTTTCATTAAAATTAAAATACCAAGTTTCAATCCTTTTTCTTCTAATTCTATTTTAGAAATAGAAATTAATGTTTTAGAGGATGAACATACTGCCTTAGAAAATGGCAAGGGTGGGTATGATCCAGCTATAGGAATAGTTGTCAAAATTAATGACCCAACAATATCTATTGATATGGTTGATAAATTATTGAAAGATAAATACAATTTAATATTAAGTACATTCGAGAAAAAAGCTGCCCATTGGGGAATTAAATAATTTTACAATTTCATCTTAAGTAATTTATTCTTTGCACCAAAATATTTTATAACAGATTCAGAATTTTTCAAAGCTAATTTTAAACTTTTATCTATTGTTAAGCCTTTAATCATTCCAGCAACAAAAGTAGAGGCAAATGCATCTCCTGCACCAGTTCTTTCTTTAACTTTAACATTATGAGGTTTTATTCTAAATATTTTATCACCATCATAAACTTTAACATCTTTATTTTTATCTGTAACTACAACAATTTCAGGACCTAATTCGTATAGTCCTTTCAATAAATCTTTATTCTTAGTTAATAACGAAGCTTCTTCTTTATTTAAAATTAAAATATTAGTTTTTTTCAATATTGAATTTAAATTATATTCTTTAATCAAATATTCAGAAGGATTAAATGCTAATTTTCCTTTATAATTTTCAAGTAGCTTAACTTGAGTCTTAAGGCTATCCTTCATCATGGAAGAATAATACATCCATTTTGTTTTAAATTTTTTAACTTCATTAAATTTCAAAGTATCATTTAAATTTTTACAAGTCAGTATTGTTCTACAGTGTTCCATACTGTCTAGTATTATTGAAGCATCAGTTTGTCCTTCTATTTTACCTAAAAATTTTATTTTCTCTTCATTTAACATATCTAAAATTCTTTTTCCATTTACATCTTTTCCAGTTTTTCCAACATAACCAGTTTTTAATCCTAATCTAGAAAATGCCACAGCAGTATTTGTTCCACCCCCTCCAACATCATATTTAATATCTTTAATTAATAATTTAGAACCTACAGGATAACTCATTACTTTTCCTTTTTCATGTACATTAGTACAAACAAAAGTATCAACAACATTACTCCCTACACTTACTACATCAAACATTCAATCACCTCTTTAATATAAGAATTATTTTTAATATATAAACGTTATGATAAATTAAAATGCTTGATCATACGCCCCTTGGAGATCTATTCTAGTAGTTGGATGATAATCATTAAAAGGTCTATTTCTTATTACTCTCCTTCCAACTTCAGTAGAAACAGTAGTGCTAAAAGAACTCATAGTTGCAGTACTAAATGCATTTCCAAGTGGTTGATCTGAAATTCTCGAAGGATGTTTTACACAATAAGTTGTATCTGCTACGCCTCTAACTCGAAAAGATCTATCTTCTTCTATAAAAATATTACCTCGTATAATATCATAAGGAGTTAAATTAGTAAAATTTAATTTTGGTTTTCTTGCATCCGTTCTTCGTAGGATTAACTGAGTTTTTATACTATTTTCATTACTTAATTCTATTTGTTCTCTAGATTCACCACATCCACTTAAAGCCCCAACTAAAGCAATAGAAGCCAGTACTGAACATACAACTCTTGAAACTCTCATAATTTTACCACTAAAAAAAAATTAATAAAACTTTCGGTTAAACATTACTAAGTTAATTATATAAACAATAAAATAAAAGAAATATATAATGAAACGTCATCAAGAAAAACGTCCATGGGGTGAATTTGATAGATTCACATTAAATGAAATTTCTTCAGTTAAAATTATTACAGTAAATCCAAAAAAAAGACTTTCCTTACAATATCATCATAAAAGAAGAGAGTTCTGGAGAATCTTAGATAACCCAGTTAAAGTTACTGTTGGAAATAAAACTTATGTGGCAAAAAAAGATGATGAAGTTATAATTCCAGTAAAAACTAAACATAGGATTGAAGGATTAAGTAAAAAAGCAAGAATCTTAGAAATTTCTTTAGGAACATTTGATGAAAAAGACATAGTGAGATTAGAAGATGATTTTAATCGGAAATAATTGCAAAACTATTCTTAATACTATTTATGTACCTACACTTTAATTAAAATACATAAATTTATAAATATGTAGATACACCTATCTTTATGGTAAAAATAAGGAAAGAAGATAGAAAAAGTAAAACCTATTATTACTTAGAACATAGTTATAGGGATAATAAATTAATCAAAAAGAAGCAACTTTACTTAGGAAAGTCTATACCTGAAAATATTGAAAAATTAAAGCAAGACTTTATTTCAAAAATTTATAATGAAAAATGGTTAAACAAAATTAATATTATTAAAAAGAATTTTTCTAGAGAGCTAAATAAAACTCCAAAATCTGCAAAAGAAAAAAATATTGAAAATTTCATAATTAAATTCACCTATAATACTCAAAGAATAGAGGGATCTACCTTATCATTAAAGGAAACAGCTGATTTATTAGAGAAAAATATTACACCCAATAAAAAGCCAATAGAAGATGTAAAAGAAGCAGAAAATCATAAAACCGTTTTTTATGAAATGTTAGGATATAAAAAAGACTTAACTTATTCAATAATCCTTTACTGGCATAAAAAATTATTTCAAGAAACTAAGAAAGATATAGCTGGAAAAATTAGAAACCACCAAGTTGCGATAGCCAGAAGCAAATTTACACCACCTTTACCTGTTGAGTTAAGTGCTTTATTAAATGAATTCTTTGATTGGTACTCTAATAATAAAAAAATACATCCAGTGGAATTAGCTGCTTTAGTTCATTTAAAATTTGTAACAATACATCCTTTTTCAGATGGTAATGGAAGAATTTCAAGATTACTGATGAATTTTATTTTAAAAAAATACAACTTTCCTTTGTTAGATATTAGATATGAAAATAGAACTAGTTATTATAATGCTTTAGAAAGATCACAAATTAAAAAGCAAAATGATATATTTATTCAATGGTTTTTCAGAAAATATTTAAAAGAATTTAAAAATTATTTAAAATAATTATTTCAAAACTTCTAATCCTGGTAGTTTCTTTCCAGCCATATATTCTAATAATGCTCCACCACTTAAACTAATATGATTAATTTTCTTAATACCTAGTTTAGCAGCAGCATCACTTAAATGTCCACCACCAATAACTGAAAATGCGCCACTATTCTCAACAGCTTTTAATATTGTTTTAGTACCTTTACAAAAGTCTTTATCTGAACAATCTCCAGCAGTTCCCTTCATATAAATTGCTTTAGCTTTTTTAATCTCTTTAACATATCGCTCTATTGTTTTTTTACCAATATCATAAATTTCATATTTACTTGGAAAATCTTCTAATTTCAATTCTTTTCTCTTGCCCTTAACTTTAATGGCGAAATCTTCAGGTAATTCAACATTTTTTAATTTTCTCTTTAATTCTTTTATTACGCCTAATTTATTTTTTAAGAATTCATTTTGATAGCCATAATCAAATCCTTTACTAATATGACAAATTTGTCCAAACAATCCACAAGCTAAAGCTTTTTTACCCTTTAGTAATATAATATTATCTTCAGGCTTAGCACCGCCAAGAATATATAATAGATTCTTTACTTTTATTTTCTTTAAAGCTTCAAGTTCCCTTTGCATTATTCTACCAATACAACTAGGTATCACTTTTGGAAAACTTACAATTGAAGCCTGAATTCTATGGCTAACAGAAAATGCATCATTTACATAGATATCACAAATTTTACTTAAGACTTTAACAAATCTATTATTAATATTATCTTCAAATTCTTGTTTTAATCCACGAATATTATCAAGTAATAATGCTTCCCCATCTTTTAATTTACTAATAGATTTTTTAGCTTTCTCTCCAATAACATCATTAACAAATTTTATTTTAACATATTTATTTAATAATTTAGCATGTTGGCTTAAATTTGTAAAATCAGCCTCACCCGGCCTTCCTTGATGGCCAATAACTACAACTCTAGCTCTTTTCTTCTTAAGTTCCTTAATAGTTTCTGCATGTGCTTTAATGCGTTCATTTAGAATTACTTTTCTTTTAACATAATCAGAGTTTATATCAACTCTAACTAGTACTATTTTACCTTTAAAATCAAAATCATCTAAAGTTTTCATTTTAACATCTTGAGTACATCTACAACTCTACTAGAATACCCATACTCATTATCATACCATGCAAATATCTTAACAGATTTACCATTTTGTTGGGTATATACTGCACTAAAAATAGATGAATTTGAATTTCCAATAACATCGCTAGAAACAATACAATCTTCATTGTATTCTAGTATTCCTTTTAATTTTCCTTCACTAGCTTTCTTAAAGGCATTATTAACTTTTTCAACGCTAAAAGGTTTTTTCAAATTAGCAGTCAAATCTACCAAAGATCCTACACCTATAGGCACCCTTACAGCCATCCCTTCTAATTTACCATTTAGTTTAGGTAAGACTTCAGTAACGGCCTTAGAAGCTCCAGTACTAGTTGGTATCATATTCATAGCAGCAGCTCTTCCTCTAGCAGTTTTTTTATGAAAACTATCATGCATTACTTGATCATTGGTGTATGCATGCACAGTAGTCATTAATGCATTCTTAATACCAAAACTATCTTCTAAAACTTTGACAACAGGGGCTAAACAATTAGTAGTACAAGAAGCAACAGAAATTAATTTGTGTTTTTTCTTTAAATCATTAGTGTTAACTCCAGGTACAATAGTAACATCATGATCTTTAGCAGGTGCAGTTATAACAACTTTTTTTGCTCCAGCGTCCAGGTGTTTACCTGCTCCTTTTCTATCTATAAATATTCCAGTACTTTCAACAACTGTATCAATCTTTAATTCCTTCCAAGGTAATTTACTTGGATCCATTTCACTCAAAACTTTAATTTTATGTCCATTAACTTTAATGAAATCTTTTCCATGAGTTATCCTACCTTTAAACGTCCTATAAATTGAATCATACTTTAACAAATAGGCAGCATCATCCGGGCCATGTATATCATTTATAGCAACAACATTTATTTTTCTTTCTAAAGCTATCTTTAAAATTACTCTTCCAATCCTACCAAATCCATTAATCACAACTTTCAAAATTACCACCCCTTAACATTTTTTTAAATGATCTAAAACAAATTTTAAATTAATTTTTCTAAATATTACAACTTCATCAGCCCCTCCAGAATACAAAAATATACTGTCTTTATCTAAAAAAGCAGCAGTAGGAAATAACACATTCTTCATAAAACCATTAGTTTCTTTTTTTAAATGAGGAACTAAAAATGGCTGAGGCGACCTTGCCAACAACTTATTGGGTTTATTTAAATCAAATAAGGCAATACCTGCACAATACAGTTTTTCATCCTTTTCATTAAATTTAACACCATGATAAAACTCTAACCATCCTTGTTTTATTTTAATTGGAGGTGCTCCAGCACCAACTCTAGAAGAATCCCATGCTCTCTCAGATATTAATACAGATTTATCTTCACCCCAATATTCTAAATCTTTTGAATATGATATCCACATGTGTGGCAAACTAAAATCTAGGTTACCCTCAGGTCTATGGAATGCTACATATTTTCCTTTTATTTTTTCAGGAAAAAGTACAACATCTTTATTCTGATGTCTAAATATAATTCCCTCCCTATGCCATTTTCTACCTGTTTCAGATATAGCACATGCAGTAGATATACTATTAAATTTAGATAAAGAAACATACGTCATAATATATCTCCCTTTTATTTTAGTAATTCTAGGATCTTCTATTCCCAACTCACCATATTTAGCTGTACCATAAAAAGCAGGTTCTTGTTCTATTTTCTTTATAGTAAATCCATCTTTATCAACATACACTCTTCTCAAATGAGATATCGTAGTTAACCTAGCAGTCCCATCATGTAAATTAAATCCACTAGACCCATTTAAATGTGCTATTTCTTTTTTAGAAAATCTATCTAACTTTAATTTAAACTCCTTATTGCCAACAAATCTGGGTGAATAATAATATCCATCTTTTCGCCATATTTTCGGTTTTTCAGCAATTCTAACATATATCAAATAATCTCCATTTTTTAATTTTAAAACACCAGGGTTAAAAGCGCCTACTACACGATAACCCTTAGTACTGGGTTTAAAATCCGTTTTTTTAAGAATTACTACCTCTTTTTCAATTCCAGACATATTCTATAAAATACATTATGCATATTTAAACTTTTTTAATAAATTTATTATTTTCAAATAATACTGCTGTTCTCAAACTTTCATAACCATTTTCTACATCAATGTCTAATCCACTACTTGGATTCTTAATTTTTTTGATAAAATCCTCCATTATCATTCTGGCAGAATCTTGATAAATTTCTTGTTTAGGTTTTTTTAGTTTGTACTCAATATTAATTTTTTTATCTATCTTGTATTCACTTTCTCTGACATTTAGTATCTTCTCTTTTGTTTTTGTTGTTTTTATCTTTGCACCTTTAAACAATTTTTTAACAATTTTTAATTCTTTATCGCTAACATAACCTTCTATTTCTAAACTTTCTGGAATCCATCCTTTAATTTTTACATAACCCCTATCAAAAGAGATTAAACTTTCAGTTCTTTCTATTTCATTCGGCTTACTAAACGAATGCAAAAAACTACCCATAACGCCATTTTCATACTTACATATACCCATTAATTGATCTTCTCTATCTTCATTTTTACCATTGGCAGTTGATATTACTTTTTTTACTTTAGATGTTAGAAGATGATTAAACAAATCAAAAAAATGAACTCCATGTTCTATCCAAATACCACCACTTTTCTTTCTATCCCAGAACCAATGATCTTTTACGAGTTTTCCATCACCTGCAAAATTTTGAAAAATGAAATTCTGTGTTTTTCCAAAAATGCCTTTATCAATAAATTTTTTCAAATCCATAATTAAAGGATTCTTTCTTAGAATAAAATCCATAGTTAAGTTAACATTATATTTATTCAGTGCTTTTTTTATTTTTTTACCTTGTTTCAAATTTATAGCTAAAGGCTTTTCACATAAAATATGTTTTTTACTTTTTGCAGCTTCTATAACTTCTTCATAATGTAAAAATGGAGGGGTGGCAATTAAAACTATATCAACTTTTTTATCTTGTAATAATTCACGATAAGTGCTATAACCTTTCTCTATTTTATATTTACTACAAATTTTATTTAATTTTTTTTCATCTCTAGATGTTATAGCATACACATTAACATCTTTTAATTTACTATAAGAATCTATTAAAAATTCACCAAAACCTCCAACACCTACAATTCCTAAATTATAAACCTGCATTTTCTAATTTATTTAGAGTAAGTCTTGCAATTAAATGACAAACTGTACTTTCACTCCCTTGATTTAAGTTAATACTGTCCGGCCTTAGTCCATCATAGCATCCGCCACTTTTTTCATCATACATAACTTGATTTATAGAATTCTTTCCTAAAAACCAACTATAAGATAATAGTGCATTATCATAATATTCTTTTTCCTTTGTAATTCTGTGTGCAGTTACGTACGCAGTAACCATACTACTTGCATCCACAGGTTGTTGATCAAAATAAGATCTTTTCCCTTCTTTACAATACCAACCATTCTGGCCAACTAATACTAATTTATCATCTATAATCAATAAACTAGTTAAAAATTTCAAGGTTGCCTGACCTACCTCTAAGTATTTTTTATCTTTGGTCATTTCATAAGCTAAAAATAATGCTTCAGGTAACTTTCCATTGGAATAGGTAACTTTTTTCTCAAACCATTTCCATTCCTCATCACTGTTCCCATTAAATTCCTCAACTAAAGAATCAGCTAATTTTATTACTTTATCTTTTATATCTTGATTTGGATAAACATTATGATAATGGTACATCCCAATAATACTAAATGCTATTGCCCTTATACTTTTTAAACTTCCAACATTATTTACCGATCTATCAAAAATATATTTTGCACTCCCCTTAATATCTTCATTAATATCTTTATCTAAAATAAATCCAACAGACCATAATGCTCTTCCAAATGAATCTTCACTACCCTTATCATCTAAAAATCTTTTATCATATGCCATAAAATTATGAAAAAATCCATCTTTATGTTGTGCATAGTGTAAAAAGCTCAAATAAGTTTTCATTAACCCATTATATTTATCAGAATTTTTCTTATGTGCGCAAGAAGATATAGCAATTAAAGCTCTTGCATTATCATCAACACAATAACCTGTAAATCTATTTGGCATACCATGTTTTGCATGTTGTATTACTCCAGTATCATCAGTTAAATCTATCAAATGAGATAATTTAACCTTTGGAATACTAACATCTAAATTACCTTCAATATCTAATAATTCTTTAAAGATTTTCATATGTTCATCAGCAACATTACTCCACAACATTGGTCGGCTATAATCATATGCCTTCTTCCTTGTTTTATCCATAGCAACTCTATCACTCATAAATCTATCTATACCTTCTTCTATATCTCTATAACTTCTTATTCTTACTAGATGTCCTCTTTTATTTTTATCAATAATCTCTTTTCCATATAATGATTTAGTCGCAACTAATGCCTTACCTGCACCCATCGCATAAGCTAATGTTCCAGAAACTATTTGATTTTCATCTAATGCCGAATAAACATAGATATCTGATGCCTTCAAATAATTTATTAATTCTTTTAAAGATACAAAACGATTGTAAAATTTAACATGTTTTACCAGTCCAAGATTTTTTACTAAATCTAGTAAACGCATACGATAAGCTTCTCCGTATTTCTTCCTAACAGCAGGATGGGTCTCCCCAATAACTAAATATAATAAATCTGGATATTTTTTTATTAAGTCAGGTAATGCTTTAATTACATAATCAATTCCCTTCCCTTCATTAATCAAACCAAAAGTAGATAATACGGTTCTATTACTTAATTTTAATTTCTTCTTAATTTTAGAGTTGTCTTCTAAATATTCTATATCAGGTATTCCATGAGGAATAACTCTAACATTTTCCACATCTATCTTGTAATCTTTCTTTAAAATTTTAACAGCAGTTTCTGCCATTACTATTACCAAGCTAGATCTCTTACAAACAGCTCTTAATATCATTAATCTTTTCTCATCAGGATCTGGCACAATACTATGTATGGTAACTACAACAGGTTTTTCTAATTTTTCTAAAAATAAAATTAAATAATCTCCGTCCTCCCCACCAAATAATCCGAATTCATGTTGTATGTGCACTATATCAATATTAGGATCTTTGTTAATTTTTTCAGCTGCTTCAATGTAACTCTCAATATCATCTTGATCTATTTGCATAGTCACATTTTTATTGTAATTATACATACTACTTCCATTATCATTAATAGCTAAAATTTTAGTTTTAAATGCAGGATATTTTTTACTTATAGCCCCAGTCAAATCTTTGCAAAATGTTGCAATTCCACATTCTCTTGGTGGATAAGAAGATAAATACATTACATTTAGATTTTTTTTCATATTCCTTTCACCACTAGACCTTCATTATCAAATTTGAAATCAATTACATTACTCCCCATCTTCCTAATCAGCTCCTTCTTATTATCAGCATAAAATAATATACATCCACCACCACCAGCACCACAAACTTTAGCTGCAAAAGCACCATGTTTCTTCGCAAAATTAATTTTATTTTCAAGTTTTTTATTAGTAATATCTTTATGTAGTCCCTTTCTTAATTCCCATTCTTCATTTAACATTTCAGAAAATCTAATCAAATCTTTTTTCATTAAAACTTTCTTCATACTCTTTGCAAGATTACCAATTTGATTTAAAGTATTGTAAGTTTTTTTATCTCCTTTTACTATTCTAGAAATAACTAAATCATTAAATTTACTTGATGATCTTGGTCCAGTATAATATAAAAATAACTTGCTTTCAAGTTCTTTGATAAATTTAGGATTCAATTTTAACTGTTCAACTTTTGCAGGTTTTTCTCCTTTAAACCTCATAAGATTTATTTTACCAAAAGCACCTAAGTATTCATCTTGTTTTCCACCAACAACACTTGTAGCCCTCTCAATTCGATAAGCCATCTCAGCTAACTTTAATTTATCTCTAACTTTGGTAGTTAAAGCAAGCCAAACAACATTCATTACACTAGAAGTTCCTAGTCCTGAACTTGTAGGAATATCAGCGTGATACTCTAACATAGTTTTATGATTTTGTGTAATTAAACTTCCATATACATATCTGTTAATACCGGCATTAAGAACAAAACCTTCATGTTTTTTTGTATAAGGATAAATATCCGTTGTACCTCCAGCGAAATCAATTCTCACAGGGGCTTTTGCAGTGATCTTCACTCTTTTTTCACAATAGAAAAATCAATTAAGTAGTTTAAATAGTTTTTGCTTATTTTTTTTCTTGAATCTTTTTAGAGTTTTCCATTATCAATTTAAATAAATTTTCTATAAATTCAGCATCCAAATTATTTTCCTCTGCTAATTTTCTCTTTTCTTTAATAATTTCTTTCTCTCTTTGCGGTTGATATATCTCTAAATTATTTTCTTTTTTATACTCTGCAACTTTTCTACTTAGTTCAGTTCTTTCAAATAATAAAGAAATTAGGTCATTATCTATCTTATTTATTTTCTTTCTTAATTCTTCTAAATCCATTTCAAACTAAAAGATAAACAAAGTAAAAAATATAAACATTTCTATATCTTAAACTACATAAATAACATGTTATTGTTTTTTTAAATACTAATACAATTACTTTTTTAATGAATGCAGGATATAATCTCCAACTTAATTTGCATGAAGATTGTGACACAATTGAACAATTAAATAGTTATGAAGAAATGTTACAAAGTTTAAGAGACGAAAATCTTTTAGGTCAATTTCATGTAACACAACAAGGTCGATTAATTGAAGGGTTATTAGACGAGAATAAATCTGGTAAATCTTCAGATGAAACGTTAAGTTTATCTGCAACATTTGTATGGATTACAAATCAAAGCGATCCAAATATTTCATTAAATGATATGGTTGGACATTATAGGGGTGTATTACAAAGTTTAACTAATGACGATCCATCTTATTCCGAAACAAAAAGAGTAAGTGAAGCATTGTACAATTATTTATTAGTTGTTGAAAAGGTCGAACAATTTAGTCAAGAAGGAACAAATTATGGCGCACTTCCTTTTGGAACACTAATGTCTAGATTAATTTCTCCTTCTAGACAAATTAGAACCCCTGGTGGTTCTCAGGTAGTTAATTTTTTAGTAAACAATATAGATGATACAGTTGAAGAAACTACATCTTTAGATAATGAAGATATTCCTTTAGATGACATAGGCATTAAACCAGTGGAAAATTTAGATCAAGAAAATGGTTATTTGAGATTGTGGAGGCCTAAAGGTTCTACATCCTGGTATAATTTAAATGTTTTAAGTGAATACTTAGGGGATTTTACGATAGAGCATCAGTCTGTTGTAATGTCCTTAACAAAACTTAATAGGGAATTAGGTATTACCATTGAGAATTTTGCAACAATTAAATCTAAAATAGATGCATTAACAAGATTAGAAAGATTTACGGATGTTGATGAAAGGATAATTTATGATTATGATTCGATAGATTCAACAGAATTAGAACAAGTTTTGGCTTCAGCGGATTCTTAATTAAAATATTTTATAATTTTTATATAAAAAGAAAAAATAAAATTTTAAACTCGACGAAGTCTAGCTTCAATCCTTCTCGTTGTTGAGATAGATACTAATTCACCATCTATAAGTTCAAAAGTAGAACCCATTTCATAATTATACATAACAGGATTTACTTCTTTAAATTGAATTAAATGTTGCCTAATCTCTTCTGTTCTTTGATCAAGATCAGTATCTGTTCTTGGATTTAGATTGGTATTTCTTCTTCTTAATCTTGGTTGATTAGTTTCAAAATCAATACCAAATTGATAAGTGCTTTCTCCGTTTATCTCACGTAATTGTCTCTTTCCTAAGTTTATTAAAGCAGCCTTATAATTAGCATCGTCCTCAATATGTTCATAATTATTTATCATTTTAACATAATACTCCCATTTTTATCTAAAAAAACATACTAAATAGAGTTTATAAAACTTTCAATTTATTTATAACTATATAATGGCAAACGCCGAGACCGTGCACTCTCCCTCAAAGTAAACGCACAACACCCTATTAACACCTTAGTGCCTTAAAGTATATAAATAATTTATTCATTTAATAAACTATGGTTAAACTACAGTCATTCAGAAATAAATTCTTTTTAACAGTACCAATTGAAAAAGTTAAAAGATCTAAAATAAAAAAAGGTGATCAATTTGATATTGATATAACTTCTGAAGGAAATTTGATTTTTGTTAAAATAAAAGATTGATAATTTTAAATTCATTTAAATTCAGGATTTGATTTTCTTTGAAGTAACGGATAAAATATCATATTAAGAAACAACCCCACAAAGATCAAATTAGAAAAAATAAGAGTATTAGAAGTTAAAGTTATAATCAAGTTTATACTAATAAAAGAAGTTACAATAATGATTAACTGGTGTAAAACATAACCATTTCTAAAAAACAATATGGTTGTACCAAACAAAATTAGAGGAAAGAATACCAAAATATTAAAAATTTGCATTAAACATATTATGCACAGTACTAATATTATTTCAACTAAAACTATACTCAATTTAACCCCATAATTTACAACAAATGTTTTCTTATTGGTTCCTTTATTATGCTTAACATCCCTAAGATCGCCAATTAAAGATCTGGAAGAATAAAGTAAGAAAATTGATATAGCAATAATTAATTGTAAATAATTAATTGAGTTAGTATAGAGCATCAACGCATAAAAAAAATACGAACTTTGTGCCAATCCCCTAAAAATAATGCTAAAGTTTCCTAGACTCTTATTCTTATTTTTAAATAGATATAATGTTACAAAAAATGTTAAAAATAGGAAAAAAATACCAGTTGAAGGATTATAAAAAATAATTACTAATGGTATAATTATTGAAATTATTAATAGCAAAATACTACTTTTAGCCCTATAATCATAATTATGCTTATATTCTAAAACTAAACTAAAAAAACACCAAAGAAAAAATAAACTTATTACCATAATAATATCAGAATATACAAATGATAAACTTCTAGTTACACTGAACTTTGCAACAAATCCCAATAAGAAAAGATCAATCCAACTATAGGGTCTTAGATTATAAATTTGCTTTAACATTTACTCTCCTCTTGTGTATTTTAATTAATTCTTCTTTTAATTGTTTAATTTGCTTGATAAGAATAATAGGTTTAAATTTTAGTATCGGATCTTTTTTCAAGATACTCCAGGTTTTAGGATTATTTGTTATCACAAAATCCAATCCACCTTTAATCATCCAGTCCCTAAGCCAATCTATTTCACTATCTACAAAAACCACTATTGGTTTGTTTGAATTCGAATACCATCCTACCTCCCATGCACAATCTCTCCCATATGCAGGAAGTAATAATCCGATATCTGATTGTTTCATTGCTTCTAAATCCATCCCATAGACTTCTACAGGTAAATCTTTATGGAGGATATTTGTAGGATTATTATTTTGTGGCATAAAAACACTTATTGGAGCTTTTAATTTACTACAAACTTCATTATTCCATTTATGCGCATCTTTTGATATTCTCGCACTAAGATAGACTTTTATTTTTTCCATTTTATACATTATTGCGACGATATCTTTCAGTTGGATTGTCAGAATTTACCCCACACACTGCAATCAAATTACCACCATAAACAAATGAACGACCTAAATTATCAAAACCCATTCCATCCTGTCTCAGTTGTAACATACGGCCAAAAGGAGCATTGACCCAATTAAACTCATTATCATTTATTATCAAACCATCATCACACTTAGCCATCTCATAAAATTCTTCTAAATTTTGAATACCTGCATTTCTTGCTATTACTAAGGGATCTTCTAAAAATTCCTTTTTATCATAAAACCACTTTTTTGAATCTACTACCATAGAATAAGGTAAAACAATACCAAATCTATGAGGTAAGTCAGGGATTCCATCTCTAATTTCTTCAAATCTAAATAAATCTAAAGACTCTCCACATGATAATTTCCCATTAAGGAAATCATTAAATTCTTCTTCACTGTAGTCTACAGTTATGGGACGATAATCATCGTTTTGAGGACGATAATCATCACTTTTGGGATGATCATTGTAATGGATTTTTTTAAGCCTATCAGGAGTTAAAATTCCCCCGCCATTAACTAAAACTACGACAGGTTCACCAGCAGTGTAAAATCTTCCTTCCTGATCAATACCTACGCTTTCCTCAGTATAAACGCCATGACCGCTTATATTACACTTACCATGATTCCAAAATTGATGTTCATCACTAACGTTAATTTTAGCTGCAATAAGTTCAGGCATTGTAACTATATATCCCTTAGGTCCTGCATAATCTAAAGCATCTTGGAGAGTATTGGATAAAGAACGGAGTACATTGTGATTGATAACCTTACCCCTCATTAAAATATCACCTATCTTGACCTTAGGTCCACTTCTTTTTTCTTGATCATGTTTTCCAGTTTCCATTTTATTCCTCCATATAATTTATTATTAGGTAGTAGTATCATTATTAATGGTTATATAAATCTTTTTAGATAAATCTTACACAAAATACGAAATATTTAAATACTATTTATATTAATCGTAATATTATGTTTAAATTAGACACATTAGATAAAAAGATAATGTACGAGTTAGATCTAAATGCTAGAATCTCTGCATCTCAATTAGCTAAAAAAGTAAAGAAAAGTAAGGAAACAATTAGTTTTAGAATTAATAGATTAATAGAAAAGAATATTATAAAAAAGTTTTATACTATTTTTAATACTTCAAAACTTAACAGTTATTATATAAAATTTTATATAAAATTTAAGAACATAACACCAAATAAAGAAACAGAACTTTTTGATTATGTGGGCAAACAAAATCATATAGCCTATTTAGCAAGTGTTGAAGGATATTATGATTGCATGATTCTTGTCATGGTTAAAAACTCTTTAGATATGGTCAAATTCCAAGATGAATTTATGAAATTATATGGAAAATTTATTCAAGAAAAAGATTTAGTTACTTTTCTCACAACACACAGATTAAATGCTAGATTTATACACGAAGGTAAAGAAACAAAAGACTGGTATTATCCTATAAAATTAGAAAATTATAACTTGGATGATATTGATAAAAAAATCTTAAGTGTCATCTCAACAAATGCCAGAACACCTCTAGTTGAGATAGCAAAAAAATTGAATATAGACCATAAAGTTGTAAAGTATAGGCTAAATAAATTAGAAAAAGATGGTATTATTTTAGCTTACGTTACTTCATTTAATTTTGATAAGTTAGATTTAAGTTTTTTTCAAATTAACATCTCATTAAGGGATCCATCTATCAGAAAAGAAATTATACAATTTTTTAACAACACCAACAAAAGTTTATTTGCAATAGAGCTTTTGGGAAAATATGATGTTTTAGTAGAAATTCATGTAAGTGGTACAGAAGAACTTAAAAAAATATTAAATGATTTTAGAAATAAATTTGTAAACAAGTATAATGACTATGATGTTTCAACCATAGATAAAGAATATATTATTACTTGGAGTCCATTTTAATAAATCAAACATAAACTCATGGGTTCATCGAGACCGTGCACTCTCCCTCAAAGTAACCGCATAACACTTCTTTATTATTATAATGCCCTAAAGTTTAAATATCTTATTAATGTTTGTATTAATTATGACAGAAGTTCATCAGAAAATTGTTAATGAAATTGTTAAAGAGTATAAAAAAGATAAATCAACATTAGCTGTAACTCTTTTCGGAAGTTTAGCAAGAGGGGAAGAAAGACCAGATTCTGATGTTGATATTGAAATAATCTCAGAAAATGCAATTAAATGGGAATTATTGAAAAAGAAAAAGTATAACATTGATATTGATTTAGTTATTACACCTAGACAACATTTAATTCACCAAATGGAAAAATATCCATATCTTTGTTACGATTATTTAAGTGAGAAGATAGTTTATGATCCTAATGGCCTTATGGAAGAAGTAAAAATTAAACTAAAAGAATATTTTGATAAACACCCTGAAATTGTTGAATTTTGGGAAGAAAAATTAAAAATAATGAAGAAAAATAAAGCAAAAGGACAAGATCCTAAAGACGCAATGAAATCTTATGATGAGGCTGAGATATTATTTTCTAAAGAACATAAAGTAACTAGGGATTTTTTTAAGGAAGATGAAACTTCAACAAATGAATAAAAAACAATATTTTGTATCTTTACCCAATCAAATAGTTAGAGCTAAAGGTTGGCAGAAGGGTGATGAGATTAAAATTGAGATTGACAGTAATGGAAATTTAATTTTGAAAAAGTAAAAGTCTTGAGCAATTTAATTTTTAGTTTTTGCAAGAATCAATGAGATAATCTAGAAATTTTATTGTAAGATTTAAAATATCTCTAAATACATCTGATAATTTAGTTGAAGATACATTTAACTTTAAAATAATTTCTAAGTATTCATCTTCATACTCTTCCGCTTTACGGTGTACTGAACCTTTGGATCTTAAATCTTGTAAAGATCTTAATAAAGAAATGTGTGGTTGGTAATTATTAAAACTTTTTTTAGAAAAAAATTTCTCGAGTTTCGTTATGCTCTTATCTCCTTCATATTTATATAATTTAGAGCACTGCGCGTTGAATTTGAAGATGAACGCCGAGACCGGGATTTGAACCCGGACGCCCCGAAGGGCCTGGATTAGCAATCCAGTGCAATACCAGATTATGCGATCTCGGCTTACAATTTTAATCTATAATTGCTTTAAAAAGTTTTTCTAATATACTTAAGTTGTACAACACCAGAATCATACTTGACTACATCAATTAATTTAAGATCAACTTCCATATTTCTAAATAAAGGTATACCTTTTCCAAGTACTAATGGCATTACAGAAATAATAAACTCATCAATTAAATTTTTCTTTAAAAATTCTTCAATCAGAATTGATCCACCAACTAACCAAGTTTCCCCTTTCAAATCTTTAATAAAATCAGTATCTTTAACAAATCTATCATCACTATTTTCTTTTCTAGAAAAAATAAAACTTTTTTTATCTTTGTAAGGATATTCTCCAAAAGTTAAAACTTGTTTATATGTCTTATTTCCTAAAATTACATTTTTAATTTTCTTATAAAATTCATGATAACCATAATCCTCTGAAGTGTTACTAAATTGATCTAACCAATCTACTGAACCATTTTCTCTAGCAATCATACCATCAATACTACAAGCAATATACAGTATTATTTTATTCATTTAATTTTTTCTCCCAATTCCAAGCATGTATTAATGCATCTTTAACACTATACTCACATTTCCAGTTTAATTTTTCATTAGCCTTAGATGCATCAGCATATATTGCAGGGACATCTCCTGCTCTTCTCTCTCCAAATTTATATTTTAATTTAACTTTACTAACTTCTTCAAATTTATCAACTATTTCTTTTACACTAACACCTTTGCCCATCCCTAAATTAAATATTTCAATTCCATTTACGTCTAAAGCTTTGATATGGGCATTAACTAAATCCATAACATGGATATAGTCACGTATACAAGTACCATCAACAGTAGCATAATCGTCTCCAAATATAGTTAATTCTTCTCTTTTCCCAATTGCTGTTTGAGTGATGAAGGGTACTAAATTACTAGGCGTTCCAATAGGCAATTCACCAATTAATCCAGATTCATGGGCCCCAATAGGATTAAAATACCTTAGTAGAGCAACATTTTTTAATTTATCAGCCTTAACAACATCATTAATGATTTTTTCACATATTATTTTAGTTTCACCATATGGGCAATTGGCTTCTTTAATTTCAGCTTCTTCATTAACTGGAATTTTATCAGGTGCACCATACACAGTACACGAAGAAGAAAACACCAAATTATCAACTTTAAATTCACCCATTATTTTCAATAAAGAAATCAAAGATCCTAAATTATTTTTATAATATTTTAATGGATTTTCAACAGATTCTCCTACAGCCTTAAATGCAGCAAAATGAATGACACCACTAATTTCATTTTCATCAAAAATTTTCCTTAAAATTTCTTCATCACAACAATCTTCTTTGTAATATTTTATTTTCTTATTTGTAATTTTTTCAATTCTTTGTAAAATAAATTCTTTAGAATTACTCAAGTTGTCTATAATAACAGGTTCATAGTTATTTTCAATTAATTTAACAACACAATGACTACCAATATATCCTAATCCACCTGTAACTAATATTTTTTTCATTCTAATAATAATAAACTTAGCATTACCAATATTCCTAAAACTAAAAATAAAAATTGTATAATTGATTTTTTTAAATTAGTTTCCTTATGTAATTCAGGTACTAAATCACTTCCAGCAATATACAAAAATGTACCGGCAGTAAAAGGCACTAAATATAATGTTAAATTCCCTAAATTATTTCCAACGATTAACACTATAACTGCACCTAAAATAGCAGTGGCTGCAGTTATAAAATTAAACATTAAAGCTTTCATTTTACTAAATCCTGCATGTATCAATATTCCAAAGTCACCTAATTCTTGGGGGATCTCATGTAGGATTACGGCAATAGTAGTTGCAATTCCAACTTGCACATTAACTAAATAACTTCCAGCTATTAAGATTCCATCCATAAAATTATGAAAACCATCTCCAATTAAGTTAGTATAAGCAACAGGATGGGGATGATTTTCAGTTGTTTCAACATGACAATGTCTCCAGTGAATAAATTTCTCAACTACAAAGGTAAATAGTAATCCTAGTAATATCATAATACCCATTGTTAAAGAAAATCCATATTCTTCTATAGATTTAGGTAATAAGTGTATAAACACATCCCCAAATAAAGCACCAACAGAAAAACTAACAAAGTACATAACAATATTTTTTAAATTTTTCTTCCAAGTTAATGCTAATACCCCAACTAAGGATAATAAACTAACTAATATTACACTTAATAAGGTAAAAAAAACATAATCCATAGAGATAATTTATATACTATTATTTTTAAGACTTTTTATAGACAATAGAAAATATATATTCTATGCAATAGTTACCGGACAAACACATTTAGAAAATTTATAAATTAAATTCCATTATTATAACTATGGATCCTTCTGAAAACAAAATTGCAGAATGTATCGGATTATGGTTAGCAGAAGGAGATAATAAAACTAAATATGAAATAACATTTACAAATAATGAATTTTATTTAATCAAATATTTTCATGAAACTCTTTCTAAATTATTTAAAATTGAGAATTTAAAAATTAGAATTTATATATACACTCCATCTAAACTTAAACATAAAATACCTATTAAAAATATTAGAATTAATAATTATATTGACACTAGAGCCAATAAACCCTATTTTATTTGGAGATTTGCTTCTGTAAACTCTGTGAGCATATGGAAAAATAAAGTAAAAAAGATTTTAGAAAATAAAGAATTTTATCCAGATATTCTTCGGGGTTTCTTCGCAGGAGAGGGAAGTATTAGCTATTCTAAAGATAAAAAACGTATGTTAAGGATATCACAGTCTAAAAGAGTAAATTTCATAGAAAGAGTATTAGAAGATTTACAAATAAACTATAATTTCTCAACCCATCACAGAGAAGGTTATGTAATAAGTAGAAGGGGCAATTTAGAAAAATTAGAAGAAATAAAAATAGCAGATTTACACCCTATTAAAAGAAAAAAATTTCAAAAGATGATGAAAGAGTACAAACAAAGACATTATGAAAAATATTTTTTGAAAAAAAATTTAATCAAACATCTAAATAAAAAATATTATACTGCGAAACAATTAGCCAATTATTTCAAGAGATCTCCAGCTAGAGTATCTGAAGTGTTAGTAGAACTAAAAAAAGAAAATAAATTAAAGTTTTTTAAAATTAAAAGTGAATGTTATTGGATAAATTATAATATCAATTGTGTGATTATCTCAAAAATTAAAATGAATTATATAAAACTTTTAGAACAAAAATCTCAAAAAACAAAAGAGTTATCAATAAAATTAAAAGTTTGTCAGAGAACTGCAAAAAATCGTTTAAAAGAATTAGAAAGACTTAAATTAGTAAAAAGAAATCCTAATAAGATATGGGAGTTAAAAAAGACTAACAAAGAGGTAATTGTATTATGAAATTAGTTTGTGGTATTGATGAGGCAGGTAGAGATTAATAGTAAATTATTAATCGCCTTAAGGCCCCATCTTAGGCCCTTTAGTAATGTGTGGAATCACAATAGATGAATCTAACATTCCTAAATTAAAAGAAATTGGTGTAAAGGATTCCAAGTTACTTTCTGAAAAACAAAGAAATTCATTATATAATCAAGTATTACAAATAATTGAAGATTATAGGGTAATTATGGCACACCCTCAAGAAATAGATGATGCATTGAATTCTCCAGAATTAAATTTAAACAAATTAGAGGCTGTAAAATCAGCTGAAATTATAAATGAACTTAAACCAGAAAAGGCAACACTGGATTGTCCTTCTAATAATATTGAGTCATATACCCAGTATTTATCTTCCTTGTTAAGATTTAAACCTAAAGAATTAATTTTAGAGCATAAAGCAGATTTCAAATATTTAGAAGTAGCTGCAGCCTCAATCATAGCTAAAACAATTCGTGAAGAAGAAGTTCAAAAAATAAAAGATAGGATAGGGGAAAATATTGGTTCAGGATATCCTTCTGATCCCAAAACTAAAGAATTCATTAAAAAAAATTATAAAAAATATCCAGAAATTTTTAGAAAAACCTGGCAAACATACAAAAATTTAGTCATTGAAAACAAACAAAAAACCCTTGATAAATTTTAAGAAATAAATTCAGTACCCTCAATTTTCATATTATAAATAGTATCAACTTCTTCAAGTGTTAATGCTCGATCATATATTAAAACTTCATCCATTAAACCATTAAAAACTTGTGATGATGTAGTTCTTGCACCTATTAATTTTGGTTTTGTATTATCTACAAAATTAATTTCAGGACTTAAAAGATTTAAGGTTCTACTTACTCCATCAACATAAATTACATGAGTTCCACTTCCTGTTCCACTCCTTGTATAAACTATATGGTGCCAATTATTTGGGGTTAAAACATTATCAGCCGTTACAATCCATATCCCTGAGATAGCAACTCCAACCCCATTAGTTTGACTGCCACTTCCAATTTCAATCCAAAATGCATTAGCCGTATTATCATTACTATTAGTATAAATGCTCTGTCTTGAACCAAGATTTCCAGTATTTACCCAAGCTGATACGCTTAAAGTATTACCTAGATTTAAATTAGCATTAAAAGGTATTGTTATAAAATCATCAATAGCATCAAAACTACATCCTTCATTTATTTCACCTTCAACATTACCACAACTTGCACCATTTATTGTCCCATCTATGCCACTATAATGTTCAATTAAGGTAGTCCCAGAAACATTACTTCCATCCATATTCCAATAAGTAACTAAACCATTCGAAGGATAATTTCTTTTTATTCTTTGATCATCATATATCTCACCAATCTCTTCTTCAGTTAATACAGTATCAAATATAATAACTTCATCCATCAAACCATCTAATTGATTACCCATGATTAAAGATTGTACTCTTGTCCAATCTTCATCAACACCACCAGATAAATCTTTTATAGTAGTTATTGCAACTGGATTTCTATCCATATAAATTGCCAAATCACCTTCACGATCAAAAACAAAAGCATAATGGTGCCATCCTAAATCATTTATTTTATCCCATACACCACTAACTCTGGTTTTAGTGTATATGTAACCAACTTGATTTAGAGTAGTTACCATTAATCCACCATAAACTCCATCTCTAAAACTAATTTGGGTGGGACCTTGGTTAAGTATTAATTCTGAGCCAGATATCACAGTGTTTCTCTTTAACCAAAACATAATTGTTCTATCTTTTCTAGCCTCCATACTAAAAACTGGATCATAACCTACATTAATATTATTTCCTACATCGAAATTACATCCTAACCCTAATTGGCCATTAACATTACAATCAGCACCAGTGATTACACCATCATTACTATTCTTAGAATCTGTAGCACCCCCATTTAAATGATATGATGCAACAACACTACCAATTAAATTATTTAATTCTCCCCCTTCATTCTTAACATTACTTTCAATATTAAGTGAATGGGCAATTTGAGAATTTTGTTTAGTATAAGTAAAATCAACTTCAACATCTGCAATTTCGTTTTCTGCTAAATTGATTTGAAAATTAGTACAAGTAATAATATTAGTTTGTCCACCCACAATATCAGTAATATCAGGATTACAACTCACACCATTAACTTTAATATCTACAATTTGTCCATCATCTATAATGTTACTAGATTTTAAATTAATTTAAACACCATTACTTCCACCTTTCAATTCATAAGTAAATACCCCTTCTGTTCCACCAGGTATAACTTCATTTCTATCAAAAACTCCTAAGGCAAACAATCCAGATACAACAACTAACACTACTAAAATAGCCCAACCATAAGTCATTAAATACTCCATGGCAGATTGTGATTTAATATGCATAATAGTAATTAAAATTTGTATTTTAAATAACTATCTTTCAATAAAACTTATATTAATTTAATTAAATAAAACAAATAAACAACTTCAAATAAATTTTAAACTACAATATCGTACTTATTGGATAAGTATCCTACAACATAATTTCTATCTAACTCACTTAAAACTTTAGAATAAACAATTATCTCAGCTACATTTATTTTAGCATATTTAGATAAAACACCAGGGTAATTACCATTTTCATCATATTGACTATCATAAATTTTCGCAATCCTAACACTGTTTAAACCACCCCAATTAACTGCAGATCCTGCAGTTAATGCTTCTTCAGTTATACCAAAATACACCTTATGATCATCTGTTTTAAACTCTGAAGTTAAAATATAATAATTAGTATTTTGAACTGGGACATTTGATGAGGCAAAACCAGCCGCACCAGAATGGCTATATTGTTTGATATAACTAGAATGTATCCCAATTCCATGTCCTTGCCCCCAATTTCCTTTTATATTACCAAATAATCCATCAAGTTTATTACTACTATCTCCTTTAAACACAATAAAAATAGTATGATCATCTACACCATTTCCAGGGAAGGCAAATGTAGGCAATATCATCCAATCATCATCACCATCAAAACTAACGATATCATTTTGATTTAATTCATCATCTAACCAGTTAGGTTGACTAGTTCCAGTTGTTTGTTCAGCATAATAATTATTTCCAGATTTATCATCCCATCTAGAAACAAAGTTACTTCCATCTTTAGTAATCGTACTTTCATCATTTGCATCTAACCATAATTCTAAAAAACCAACTTCAATTTCATCAGGATAAATAATGAATGCCGTACCTTCATTCTTAACATTACTTTCAATATTAAGTGAATGGGCAATTTGAGAATTTTGTTTAGTATAAGTAAAATCAACTTCAACATCTGCAATTTCGTTTTCTGCTAAATTGATTTGAAAATTAGTAC